>Ga0189274_100029_pt1 | contig 246264 bp, 236 predicted proteins | sample N5B1minimetaG_FD_130323 | JGI IMG/M metagenome (GOLD analysis project Ga0189274, IMG submission 130323) | Marine microbial communities from the Costa Rica Dome - N5 B1 mini metaG | ecosystem: Environmental > Aquatic > Marine > Oceanic > Photic zone | place: Costa Rica: the Eastern Pacific... | reverse complement strand
TGTCGGCGTGAGGGGATCGCCCAGGGCCTTTATTACACCTGGTCGAAGGAATTCCTCGAAGCGGGAAAGAGGCGGCTCTCCGGCGATACCGAGCGCCAGGCGACGTCCGGTGAGGTGAGCGGCCTGAAGCGTGAGATGCGGGATCTGAAGGAGGTCGTGGCCGACCTGACGCTGGAAAACCGCATTCTGAAAAAAGCGTGATCGGGGATGGGGAGGATACCGAATGAGGTATCCCGCATCCGAGAAGCTTGAGATCATCCGGCTGGTCGAGCAATCGCACCAGCCGGTGAAAAAGACGCTGGAACAGATCGGCGTGTCCAGGCCGACCTTCTATCGCTGGTACGATCTGTATCGCAGGTTCGGTGAAGCAGCACTGGAAGACCGGCGCGGCGGCTCTGGCCGGGTCTGGAACCGGATCCCGAACGAGGTGCGTGATCAGGTTCTGGACATGGCGCTCGACGAGCCAGATCTTTCCCCGAGAGAGCTGGCCACCAGGTTCACTGACGAGAGGCGCTACTTCGTCTCGGAAGCCAGTGTTTACAGGCTTCTGAAGGCGCATGACCTGATCACCAGTCCGGCCTTCATCGTGATGAAGGCGGCAAATGAGTTCAAGGACAAGACGACTGCACCCAACCAGCTCTGGCAGACAGACTTCACTTATCTGAAAGTGATCGGCTGGGGATGGCTCTATCTCTCCACCGTGCTTGATGACTTCTCTCGCTACATCATCGCTTGGAAGCTCTGCACCGGCATGGCGACGAGCGATGTGCAGGACACGCTCAATCTGGCGCTGGAGGCTTCCGGGCTCGATGAAGTGAACGTCGTCCATCGTCCGAGGCTACTCTCAGACAACGGACCATCCTACATCTCTGGTGACCTGGCCGACTACCTCGCCAACAAGGGCATGACGCATACACGCGGGGCGCCCTATCATCCCCAGACGCAAGGAAAGATCGAACGCTGGCACCAGACCCTGAAGAACCGCATCCTGCTGGAAAACTACTTCCTGCCGGGAGACCTTGAAGCACAGGTCGACGCCTTCGTCGGATACTACAACCACCAGCGCTATCACGAGAGCCTGAACAATCTCACCCCGGCAGATGTCTATACGGGCCGAGGCCAAACCATCCTGCTCGAACGCGAGAAAATCAAAAGGAGGACGATGAAACTACGGCGCTTGCAGCACGCCCAATCCGCTGCTTAACTCAAACCCAGATGCGCCAGACCCTCCTTAAGTCAGGCAGCCTGAAGTCTCAAATTACCTGACGACGGACAGATATCCAAACGATTTTGATCTTGCTGAGCGCGTTATACACTGTGATTGAAGAGCATTAATTGGTGAGGCCCAAAGCATCGTCAGGCTTCCACGGTGAATTGACCCATCATACCAGCATCCTCATGTTCGAGAATATGGCAGTGATACATGTAAGGCGTGTTTGGGTCGCTATAGTCGGAAAATGCGAGCAGAAGCCGAACCGTTTCGCCAGGTGAGACAAGAACGGTATCCTTCAACCCGCTTTCGGCCGCCGACGGCGGACGACCGTTTCGGTCAAGTATCCTGAATTGTACATCATGGATGTGGAATGGGTGTGCCATCATCGAGGTATTCTCGATGTGCCAGATTTCGCTGGTGTCCAGTTTTACCCGTTCATCAATCCGGGTCATATCCATTGTCTTGCCATTGATCGTAAAACCTCCTTCCATCATCCCCATCGGCATGTTCATGACAAATCTGCGCGTTCGAACGGCGGCGGCTGGATTGGGTCTAGTCAATTGTAGCAGTCTTCCCGGCACCGGCTCTGCTGATCGCCGCGTAGGCGCTGGCAGCAGCGATAGAACCGGAAACTCTGGACCCGACCCTCGCATTTGGCGATTGCCCATCCGGCCTCTCATCATGCGCCCGCCCATCATCGAATTCTGGACTGGATGGGCGACAAGCTGAGCGGGCTGACCGTTGCTGAGGTCAACGAGAATCTCTGCACGCTCCCCAGGAGAGAGGATAATATTTGTCAGAGGCACCGGCGCCACTAGCAGACCGCCATCGCTGGCAATTTGGCGCATGCTGCGACCATCATTGAATGAGAATCTGTATATGCGGGCGTTCGATCCGTTCAGGAGGCGCAGCCGAAGCAGGTCGGTTGTATATTCAAATACAGGGTCGATCACGCCATTCACGAGAAGCGTATCTCCGAGCATACCCATCATCAAAGTATGCATCGTGGTGCCATAAATAAACTGACCATCACGCTGGAAGGCGCGATCTTGAACAATCAAAGGCAGGTCGGTTACGCCATACTCGCTTGGCAAATCCAGTGCGTCGCTTTCTTCGTCGCGAACATAGATCGGTCCGGCCAGCCCGCGATAGACTTGCGGGCCTGAGCGTTTATGCGCGTGCGAATGGTACCAGTAGAGTCCACCTCTCTGGCGAACGACGAACTGAGCTGACCAAGTTTCGCCTGGGGCAATTGCCTGATGCGGATTGCCGTCGAACCTCGCTGGCAGGTGAAAGCCATGCCAATGAAGTGTCGCCGTTTCATCGAGCGTGTTGTGGACATTTAGTTTGACGCTTTCACCCGACTGCATCTCAAGCAATGGGCCAAGATACGGTTGATTGATCCCGATTGTCTCGGTTTGCAAACCTTCCAAGAAATTCGAGGTGCCCGTCTGAAGCTGGAGATCATAAACTGTTTCAGCCCCCTTCCGCGTTCCTTTAAGTATTTCAGGCAGTTTGAAGTAGGATTGGACTGATGATGCCGAGGGCCCCGCATGGCTTCTCAAGTTAGATAGCAGGGATAGGCCGCCGACGGTTGCAACCGCTGCACCACCGAGTCCCCAGAGTGTTTGTCGTCTTGTCGGCATGAGTTTTGGTCCTCTCAGACAAGGAGCAAACTGTTACAGGGCGTCGGCCTTGTGGACGCGGTCGCAAGTTCTGGGGCGCTCCAAAAACCAGTTCTTTAGCTTCTGATTTGTATTACGCGACATCTCGCGCCCCCCCTCGGAAAACGATTTGTGATGCGTTTCCGTTTCGCGAGTGAGGGCTTCAAAGTCCCCGGCCGATATTGGCGGGACCAGCGGTTACCCTCTAAGACCTCATACGGCCTCGAATGAACCTTCTAAGCGGCGTTGCGGCGCGCCATCGCCCTTGAACATCATCCAGACGAGATAGGACGACATCAAAGCACCGCCGAAACAAAAGACCGACACATAGGCATATGCAAAGAAGGTATAGGTGGTGATGAGCACACCGAGCGCCAGCAGGCCAAAGATCCGCACACCGCGCACGGATGATAGCAACAGCGGCAAGATCACGACCGATATATAGATTGCATAAGTGACTTCTCGGCGGCCAACAAAGTCCAGCAGCTCAGTGCCTTCATAGATGATCACGTGCGAGAGGAAGCGCGTGTTGAGCCAATCCGCATGCGCGAAGTAAGGCACATATTGCAAGGCGCCGAGCATCGCGCCGACAATCACGAATATGAGGAAGTAGGGCTTTCGCTTCGCCGGCTCCAAGGCGAAAGTCGAGACCGGGATCCAGACAGGCCATGCGAGCCAGGAAAAGAACATATAAATGAGTGAAGCGGTGGCAATAAGCTCGGTATTCTGGCCGGCGCCGGCAACCCAGACAATGCCTTCAGCAAGCTGTTGCAGTCCGAACAGAAGCGGCAGGGTTGCCAGTGGCAAATAACGCCGGTCGCCGCGCCAGGCCTGGCGCATGCTAAGCGCGCCTGCCGGGATAAGCCCTGCGGCGGCGATGAAACTGACTTCTGCTGACAGACACATATTCCTGCCCCTCCGGATTGTTTAATTGTGGTTCAGGACACGCGCCTGCGAAACAGCCAGGCGCCTGCGGTAAGGGTCACGACAGCGATAACCGCCATGGGCCAGGTATGGTGGAAGAAGAGTTCAGCTGGCGCGTCCTTCATATAGACGGCCTTGCTGATCACGATGAAATGCATGATCGGATTGGACTCGCTCAAAGCTTGGAGCCAATCGGGCATATTGGCGACCGGGGTTGCATACCCTGACAGCAGGACAGCTGGCATCATGTAGATGAAAAGACCAATGATCGCCTGTTGCTGTGTCGCTGCGAGCGAAGAGATAAACAGACCAATCCCGATGATCGCGGCGAGATAGATGATCATACTGGCATAAAGCAGAAGCAGAGACCCGCGCAGGGGAACATTCAGAACCAGCCAGCCAAGGATCAGCATTGCTGTCGCGCTTGCCAAAGCGATCATCAGAGCCGGCACCGCCTTGCCGATCAGAATCTCTGTTGGCCTGAGCGGCGACACAAGCAGCTGCTCGAATGTGCCAAGTTCGCGCTCGCGGGCGATGGACAGGGCCGAGACCATGAACCCGACAATCGCGGTCAGGACGGCAAACAGCGCTGGTACGGCTGACCAAAGCGGATCGAGATTTGGATTGTACCAAACACGGGTCACGACCTTGGTGAGGGTCGGCACACCGAGCGCGGTCGCTTGATCCTCGTTGAAATCCTGAACGATCCGCCCAGAATAACCTGCGAGGATTTGGGCGGCGTTGGAGGCGCGGCCATCCAGAATGAGCTGTACGTTCGCTGGTTCACCGCGCTCTAATTGCCGGGAAAAGTCCGGACCGATCCTCAAGACCAAATCGACCGAACGAGAATCAATTGCCGCGGCGATATCGGCGTCGCGACGCAGATAGAGAATTTCTTCGAACGTTGTTGAACCCTCGAATCTGCTGATCAGTTCTCGCGCCTCGACGCCGCGATCCTGGGTGTGCACGCCGAGCGTGACGCTCGAGATTTCCTGGGTAATGGCGAAGGCGTAAATCACCAGAAGGAAAGGTGGCGAAAACAGCACGACCCAGCGGGTTTGCGGGTCGCGGGCGCTGGCGAGAAGCTCCTTGATAATGAGAGACCAGATGCGTTGAAACATGACGCTATTCCAGACGCGTGCGCGTGGTCAGCGCCGTGAGAGCGAAGATGATGAGCGCGAACACGCCGAGCCCAATCAGATCCGGAACGATAACGCTCCAGACGTCGCCTGCGAGAAACTCAGTTTGCAAGGTCGAGACATAGTATCGCGCGGGGACGCCATAGCTGATCAGGCGCAGTGCGAGGGGCATACTGTCAATTTCGAATACGAAGTTCGAAAAATAGAAAGCGGGCAGGAAGGCGGTTAAAACTGAGGTTTGCGCGGCGACCAGTTGGTTGCGGGTCACGGTAGAGATCAAAAGGCCCTGACCGAGCGAGCACAGCATGAAGAGCGATGAGGACAGAATGAGGACGGCGAGGGAACCCCGAAACGGCACACCAAACAAAAGCACGGCTGTGATGACGGCGAGCGCCATGGAGCCCAGCCCGAGCAGAAAATACGGCACCAGTTTGCCGATCAGCAGCTCCACGATACCAACCGGCGTCGCGAGCAATGCCTCCATCGTGCCACGCTCCCATTCGCGTGCGACGACCAGGGCGGTGAGGAGCGCGCCAATTGTGGTCAGAATGATCGCGATCGATCCCGGCACGAGATAGTTTCGGCTGGAAATCTCCGGATTGAACCAGACTTGTGGTTCCAGCTGTACACTTGGCGCCAAGGCCGGTCGTCCCCGGCTGATCCATTCCTGTTCCAGCCAGTTGGCCCATAGGAGCTCGACATATCCACTGACCAGATATGCCGTGTTCGGATCACCGCCGTCCACGATAACCTGAATAGGCGCGCCTTCGGCCCGAAACGCTTTCTCCGCGAAATCAGCTTGCAGCACGATTAATCCGTCCAATTCACCAAGTGTCAGCGCGCGCTCGAACAAGCGACGATCCGGACCCGTTTCGACCTCGAACAGGGTTGAGTTTTCAAGCGAGGCTTGGAAGCTCGCAGTTTCCGATGACTGCTGCTCAACCACCAATGCGACATCAAGTTGGCGTGGATCAAAGGTTACGCCATAGCCGAACAGGAAGAGAAGCAAGAGCGGCATCACGCCCGCGATCAAGACGGAACTCGGGTCGCGCAGAACCTGGCGCGACTCCTTTACGATCAGGCCGGTCAGACGTCGCCACCGCAGCGCAAGGGGTTCGCGGTCCTTCATGCCGCCTCGCGCTCTCGATCACTCTGCTCAACCAGCGCAATGAACGCGTCCTCAAGCGTTGGGTCCATCATGCCGCTTGCGCGGGCGCGGTCTTTCAACTCATCAGGTGAGCCACTGGCGATCATCTTGCTGCGATAAATAAGCGCCATCCGATCGCAATATTCCGCCTCATCCAGGAAGTGCGTTGTCACCATGATCGTGACGCCATTGGCGACCATCGCATTGATATGGGTCCAGAACTCTCGCCGCGTGCGTGGATCAACACCGGATGTCGGCTCATCAAGAAAAAGGACATCCGGTTCGTGCATAACCGCGCAGGCGAGCGCCAGGCGTTGCTTATAGCCAAGCGGCAGCCCCATAGCGTTGACATCCAGCCTGTCAGCAAACCCGAACGTCTCAATCATTTGAGAGATGGCGTCTTTGCGGGATTTGCCCGTCAGGCCATAAACACCAGCGAAAAAATCGAGGTTCTGCTGTACGCTAAGATCGCCATAGAGCGAGAATTTTTGAGCCATATAGCCGATCCGGCCGCGCGCCTTGCTTGGGGCGTTTTGCAAATCAAGGCCAACCACACGGGCCGAGCCCTCGCTCGGCTGGAGCAAACCGCACAGCATTTTGAACGTGGTCGACTTGCCAGCGCCATTGGGTCCAATCAGGCCAAAGATTTCACCGCGCCCCACTTCGAAGCTGATATTGTCAGCGGCTGTGAAATCCCCGAACCGCCGCGTTAGCGCGCGTGCCTCTACCACCTGATTCATAGTATGTGCAGCGCTATCCTCTCGATCGGCAAAAGGTGAGGTCGCCCGAAATCCGCCGCCAATTAAATCCATGAAGGCATCTTCAAACCGCGGCGGGATTTGCGAGATTTCAGCTGCTAGGCCCGCGTTCAGCGGCGCGAGATTTGGCGGATCGGCACCTTCGGCCATGACCAGACGCACGCGGCTTCCCTGGATAACGCCGTCAATCACGGTTGCCAGCTTTGTTGCTTCGCTTAGGACTTCGCGGCGATCGGTGTCGATATGCCGGATCTGGTAGGTGCGACCGGCGACACGGTCTGTGAGGTCTTGCGGCGAGCCTGCATAAAGCAAGGCGCCTTCATTCAGGAGCAGCACGCGGGCGCATTGTTCAGCTTCATCCAAATAGGCCGTGCTCCAGACGACGCCAATCCCCTGATCGACCAGTTCATAGACCATGCGCCAAAGCTCTCGCCGTGAGATCGGATCGACGCCAACGCTTGGTTCGTCAAGCAACAGCAAGTCGGGTTTCTTGATGAGGGCGCAGGCAAGGCCAAGCTTTTGCTTCATGCCGCCGGAAAGCGCTCCAGCCAGCCGATTTGTGAACGGTGCGAGGCCTGTAAATCCCAAAAGCCGCTCGAAGGCCTCTTCGCGGTCTGACCCGAGAACTGACCGCAGATCAGCGTACAGCGTCAGGTTTTCCTGGACGCTCAGATCTTCGTAGAGCCCAAACCGCTGGGGCATATAGGACACAATCCGGTGAACCGCTCCGCTATCGGTGACAGGATCCAGACCGTTGACAGTGATCTTACCGGTTGAGGGAACCAGTAAGCCTGCGATCAGACGCAGCAATGTGGTTTTTCCAGCCCCATCGGGACCAACCAGACCAGTGACTTCCCCTGCATTGACATGGGCCGTAACAGAATCGAGCGCCGCAAGGGCGCCCTTATCAAAGCGCTTGCTGAGTTGATCTATCTGGATCAGCGGGCCCGGCACGCTCAAACATCCCGGTCGGGGCTGAGCATGACTGTAACCGGCATGCCTTGTTTCAGGCGGTGTTCTGGATCTTCAACGATGATGCGCACGCGGTAGACAAGGCTGGTTCGCAATGACCGGGTTTCGACCGTCTTTGGCGTGAACTCGGCGACCGGCGAAATGAACCCGATTTGCCCTGTGTAGACGCGTCCGGAGTCGGTGCGCACCTCGGCGTCCATACCGGCCTGGATTAAATCAAGATCTGGCTCTTCAATATAGGCGCGCACCCAGACCGGCGAGGTCAAGGTTAAGGTATAAATGGTTTCGCCTGCGCCGATGATTGCGCCCGGCTCGCGAACACGTGTCAGAATGATGCCTTCATTTGGGGCGGTCAGCATCGTATCGGCGACGCGTTGCTCTGCCAGGGCGAGAGCGGCTTGCTCGGCGGCCAGCACCGAACGCGCCTGATCGATATCCTCAGAGCGCGGTCCGATGCGCGCCAGCTCCAAGCCTTTTGCGGCGGCATCACGCTGCGCAATGGCCGCGCCCTGCCGCGCTTCGGCTTCCTCATGTGCCTGGTGTGAGGCGATATCTCGCTCGGCAAGAAACTCCTGCCGCGACAGGGTGGTTTCAGCAACGGTTAGAGCCGCTTCTGCTGCGGCGAGCTGCGCTTCAGCTTGGGCGATTTCCTGGGGCCTGGAGCCGGCGAGCAGAACGCTGAGCGCAGCTTGAGACCGTGCGACCCGCGCTTGCGCGAGTTTCACTTCATTTTCATAGTCAACCGGCTCGAGTTTTGCGACAACTGCACCTGCAGCGACCTTGTCGCCTTCATCGACCATCATTTCGGCGAGGCGCCCGGGAACTTTGAAACCCAGATTGACCTGGCGCACATCGACATTACCGAACACTTCGATATGGCCGCGCTCTTCATGGGGGTTGCGTAGCTGTGTCCAGCCGACAATCGCGGCAGCGAGGAAGACGATGGCGATGCCGATCAGACCATAGCGTTTTACCAGATTGGTCATTTGTGCCCCCATTCCTCAATAATACGCGTGGCCGAGTTCTTTCCCTGATAGGCGCAGGCGCGCGCCAAACATTTCAGGTGCAACTGTATTGAAGCGTGTGTGGGGGGGCTCATTGCCTGCGTTCCTCGCTCTGCTCCGTCATGAACAGAAACAGCATCGCCGCCGAGCAACTGATGAGCAGAAAACCATTCAGCGCCTCGACACCGGCGACGAAGCGCAAATGGCCGGTTGGAACAATGTCGCCAAGACCGAGTGAGGTGTAACTGACGAGCGAAAAGTAAAAGACGTCCATGGCTGTCGTCGGCGTATCACCGCTTAGATCACCTATCTCTAGGGCGCGGCCCAGGCCATAAGCGAGGGCGTAAAGACTGGCCGCCGCGAGATGCGCAATCCCCGAGACGCAAAGCGCAGTGACAAGTTTGCGGCCGCGATGATAGCTCGCAGCTCCGAGGTGGCGGATTGCGCCTGAGACAATCGCATAGTGAAGCGCGCCGGATAGCACGAAGGTGACTGCGGAGATGACAATCGCCAGGATCATGGCGCGAACCTCGCGGTGTGCCGGGGCCGCGAAAGCGTTGTCATACGCCCCGCGATAGGGTGCGCCATCGCTTTTAAACCAATAAGGATCCCAGTCCTGCTCACCGCTCGCTCGCAGAACTCGATCAGGTTTACCCTCGGCGGACCAGTTACATCATGAGTGAGAGTGCGCATGATCGGGCGCCTCCTTGTCGCGGATCCGGCCGAGATAGAGCGCTTCGAAAGCAAAGATTGCAGCCATTGACCCAATCGCGATGATGACGATCATCGGGTCTGCGGTCGCTTTGATGAACAGGAAGGCGCCAAGGGCAATCAGGTCGAATAATATGGCGGCGACTAGAATAGAGGCGCGGGCGCCGACATCTTCGCGTAAATAGCGCAGCACGCCGTAGTGGATAATAATATCCATTACGAGATAATAAATCGCGCCGAGTGAAGCGATCCGCCCAAGATCGAAGAAAGCGGCCAGGAAGGCAGCCAAAACAACAGTATAGACAAGCGTGTGTTTCTGGATGCCGCCGGGCATGCCAAAATGCTTGTGGGGGATCAGGTTCATATTCGTCAGCATGGCGAGCATGCGCGAAACCGCGAAGACACTGGCGAGTAGTCCCGACGCGGTGGCAATGATTGCGATGATCACGGTAAACGCCACGCCAAAATCACCAAAGGCCGGGCGCGAGGCTTCTGCGAGCGAGAAATCCTTGGCTGCGACAATTTCTTCAAGTGTCAGTGAGGACCCCACCGCCAGAGCGACAGCCATGTAGACAACAAGGCAGATCGCCAGCGACCAAATGATCGCGCGGCCGACATTCTTATTGGGGTCTTTGACTTCATCGCCGCTATTGGTGATCGTGGTGAACCCTTTAAATGCAAGAATGGCGAGGGCGACGCCGGCGAGGAATCCCGCAGGTCCAGTCTCATTTGTTGTGGCCGAGGAGGCTGCTTCAAAAGAAAGGCCGGACGCCCAGAGCGCCGCGCCAGCAAAGATCAGAATGCCGCCAACTTTCAGGACCGCAGCAATTTTGGATACGCCGCCAATGATTTTGTTTCCGGATATGTTGATTATAAACGCAAAAACGATCAATCCGACGGCCAGAACGGGTACCAGAATACTGTCTTTCGAAACATCAAAGAGTTGCAATGTGTAGGCGCCGAATGTGCGAGCGACGAGGCTCTCATTGATAATCATCGACATAGTCATGAGCAGCGCGCTGGCGGCGGCAATTGTCGTTGGCCCATAGGCTTTTTGAAGGATCATCGCGATGCCGCCGGCCGACGGATATTTGTTCGACATTTTGATGTAGGTGTAGGCGCTGAACCCGCTGACCACGGCCGCAAGCAAAAAGGCGAGCGGAAACGCCGGTCCTGAGAATTGCGCGACTTGCCCGGTCAGTGCGAAGATCCCGGCGCCAATCATGACACCGGTGCCCATCGCAACGGTTCCTGCGAGACTTAGCGAGCCTTTTTTATAGGTTTCGGATTTCATTGCCCGACCGCCTGTTCAGCTGGGAAGCGGCCGACATAGCTCGCGAATACGCTTTGCTGATTCGCACTAAACAGAATGACATCATAGGCGTCAGGCGGGCTTGTCGTTTCCATTCCGGGAGAGCCCATTGGCATGCCGGGCACCGAAAGCCCCGCCGCATCTGGCCGGGTTTCCAGAAGCTTACGAATTTCCGAGGCTGGGACATGGCCCTCAATCGCGTAGCCATCAACCGACGCAGTGTGGCAGGAGGCAAGCTCATCGGGCACGTTCAGCGAGGCCCGCACAGGCGCAAGGTCTTCGCGTTCGATAACACGTACTTCAAGACCATCGCGCTGAAGGTGTTTTATCCAGGCCGTACAGCATCCACACCAGGGTGTTTTATAGACGGTAATGGTTTGCGCATTTGCAGGGCTCGCCAAACCGCCCGAGACGAAAAACCCAGCGGCAAGCGCAAAAAGGGCGGTGGCCAAGGCGGCAAGAATCCATTTTGACATAAGAGTTTCCTTCGAAATTATAGTTTGACGGAGCGAAGTCGCAGCGCATTCGCGATGACCGAGAATGAGCTGAGGCTCATCGCGGCGGCGGCGATAATTGGACTGAGAAGCAGTCCAAAGAACGGATAGAGGACGCCGGCAGCAACCGGCACGCCGAGCGAATTATAGATAAAGGCAAAGAACAGGTTTTCGCGAATATTACCCATCGTCGCGCGGCTCAGCCGCTGCGCGCGGGCGACACCGCGAAGATCGCCTTTGACCAGGGTGACACTGGCGCTCTCCATCGCCACATCTGTACCGGTTCCCATGGCTATTCCGATATCCGCTTGAGCAAGGGCAGGCGCGTCATTGATGCCGTCGCCGCACATGGCGACGACCGCACCATTCGATTGGAGCTCGCGCACGATCCGGTTTTTGTCTTCTGGTGACACATCGGCCTCCACCTCATCAATGCCGATTTGGCGTGCAACCGCTTGCGCTGTTGCCAGGCTGTCGCCCGTCAGCATGACGACTTTCATGCCCGCCTTGTGCAAGGCGGCTATGGCTTCAGGGGTCGTTTCTTTGATTGGATCGGCGACCCCAATCAGGCCCGCCGGTTTGCCGTCCAGAGCGGCGAACATCACCGTCTGGCCGTCGCGGCGATAGGTTTCAGCATGGGCTTTCAGAGTTTCGTCAAAAGCACCGACTCGGCGCATCATCTTGGCGTTGCCGATGGCGAAAAGCTTTCCATCGACCCGGCCCTGCGCGCCTTCTCCGGTGACTGATTCAAAATCGGTAGACTCGAGGCGCGCTGCGCCGCGCTCTTCGGCCCCGTTGACGATGGCTTGCGCAAGAGGGTGCTCGCTCCCGCGTTCAATCGCGGCAGCGTAAGCCAGGAAGTCTGCTTCTCCGAGACCACTCGCAGGCTCGACTGTCACAAGTTTGGGGTGGCCCTCTGTCAAAGTGCCGGTCTTATCGACGACGATCGTGTCGACTTTTTCAAACGTCTCGAGCGCTTCAGCATTTTTGATCAGAATGCCGCTCTGTGCGCCCTTTCCTGTGGCGACCATAATTGACATCGGGGTTGCAAGACCAAGTGCGCAGGGACACGCAATAATTAACACAGCCACGGCGTTGACGATCGCAAAAGCCATGGCCGGGTGCGGCCCAAAAATCGCCCAGACGATGAATGTGATAATCGCGATCACGACGACGGCCGGGACAAACAGGCCGGCCACTGTGTCGGCGAGCTTCTGGATGGGCGCGCGTGAGCGCTGGGCTTCGGCGACCATGCGTACGATTTGCGATAGCATTGTATCTTCGCCGACGCGCGTCGCGGCCATAACGAGTGATCCGGTGCCGTTAACTGTGCCGCCGGTAATTGGATCCCCTGCTGCTTTCTCGACTGGAATAGGTTCTCCAGTGATCATGGACTCGTCGACATTCGAACGCCCTTCAACAACCTCTCCGTCGACAGGTACTTTTTCGCCTGGCCGGACCCGTAGCCGGTCACCGCTCTGGACATCGTCGACGGAAACCTCTTCTTCTTGGCCGTCAGCCATGATCCGGTTTGCGGTTGGCGGCGTGAGTTCAAGGAGCGCGCGGATGGCACCCGATGTCGCGCTTCGGGCTCGTAGCTCCAGGACCTGCCCGAGCAATACGAGCGTTGTGATCACCGCAGCGGCTTCATAATATACAGCGACTTCGCCGGCCTCATTGCGAAAGGCGTGCGGAAAAATGCCTGGCAAAGCGGTTGCAACAAGCGAGAAGACAAAAGCAACGCCGACGCCAAGCGAGATGAGGGTGAACATGTTGAGGTTCATCGTGCGTACCGACCGAACGCCGCGCACAAAGAAGGGCCATCCGCCCCAGAGGACGACAGGAACGGCCAGCGCGAATTGAGCCCATTGGGACCAACCGGCGGGCAAGAGCCCTTCGAGGGGTTTGCCAGGGATCAGGTCACCCATGGCGTAAATGGCAAGTGGGATGGTGAAGATGGCGCTGATCCAGAATCTACGGGTCATGTCGTCGAGTTCTGAGGTGTCTTCTTCGCCGACAACAACACCTTCGGGCTCCAGCGCCATGCCGCATATCGGGCATCCGGAGTTTCGGACGTCGCGAACGTTTGGATGCATCGGGCATGTATAGACCGTGCCTGTGTAGCCCTGCGGGACGAGATCATATTTGCCGTCCGCGCCGGCATCGGCGTCTCCGCCACCATGGCAACAATCATGATCATCCCCGTGGTGGTGATCATGATGTCCATGGTCGTGATGTTTATGATCGGTATTGGTCATATCCGTCCCTCCGGGGTTTGGCTTCAGTGTCACTCTTAAAGGTCAGCGCCCGGGTTGGGCGGCTGATCTCTAATGGAGTTCTGGCATTAGGCTTTTTGGCGATTGAACAGCCGGTAGAGCGGTACGAAGACAAGCGCGATATACCAGCCGTAAACGTAGGACTCGATGAGGCCGAGGAAGAAGCTTGAAACCGAAATGAATTCAAATCCGGGTAGGAGCTGTTCCCACGCACCGTGCATGTGGAGACTAGGCGGTGCGACCAACCCCCATGCGATACAGAGCGTAAACGTGATGGCTAGAAAAATAGATAGGGCGTGCCCAGTGGGGATGAGGCGCATGGTGTTTTCCTTCTCTTTGGTTGTTGCCGCCACATAATTTGTGCGAAAGCGATGCGTTGCTTCGAAAATGAGTTAATACCCATAGGGGGTATTGGTAACTCCGTATATATACTTAGGGCCCGCATCGCTTGTTTTGAGCAAGACAAGCGCGCCGACCAATCCGCGTTGGGTGAGGGATCAGCTGAGATCATCGACGGACACCTCCAAACCCGAAAGGCCAATTTTAGGGGTCACCCCGAACCATTGTTGCAGTCGGCGTGTGAAATGCGCCTGGTCTGCAAAACCGCCCGCGGCCGCTGCATCAGCGAGACTGGACGACGCCTCCATTGCCTTAGCGGCACCGAGCAATTGCAACCATTGCAATAGCTTACTGGGCGGAACACCGAAGTCCGCCTTGACGATCTCTCGCAGCCGAGTTGGAGACAGCGTGAGCTCGCGCGCCAGAGCGGCGGGATTGGCGAGTGCGCGAACGTTGCCAAGGGCTTTTTGCAGGCGTGAATCTATGGCCGAACCAGGCAACCGGCCCGCGAACCTTTTCGCCCAATCGCGCGCCTGATTAGTGTCAGTGATGTGCTCTAGAGTGGCTGATAGATCATCCGAAAGGCAGGCAGGCTGATTGCATTGCTGATCGTTTCGAATTCCGGAAAAGCGCGGGTCAATATAGATCGAGCGCGTCAGGCGTCCCTCAGGACCGATGGAATGGGTCTGCCCAGCAGGGATTTGAATAGCCTTGCCTTTCGGGGCTATTATGTCTGAGTTTGTCGTCACCACGACTGCGCCATCCAGCCCGAGTATGACCTGATGTGCCAAGTGAGCATGTGCCGTGTTCTTGCCAAGGCGAGCGTCGAGCGCGGCCCAGCCCAATCCGATGGCCAACGCGCCAGACCAGGGCGCCGCGCTCATTTCAATCTCCCCTGAGTGTCAGGCTCGGTTGCTTCAAGAAAAGCGTAGATCGCTGTTTCGCATTGACCGCATACGGTCCCGAGCGTGTTCGGGCTGTTGCGCGTCGTTTCCAGCGAGGCTCTTTCAAGGCCTCTGAAAATACCTGCCATCGCTCGTAGTGCCCTGAGGAGATTTTCTCGGCGGTGTTCGATCGACTTCGCAAATGCCTCAGAGAGAAGAATGCACACCTCGGCCGTCATGAATGCCATTTCTGCAAACTTAGTTGCGGGTGTGTTTTCAGATGCGCCGCTTATAAGCTTCTCAAATTGGCTTTGAGCCCGAAGCAATGTTTCAGTCAGCGAAAGCGGCGCGGAAATCATGCGGCCACCTCCGGCGATACGGTTTTTTGGTTTATCGGGCGGGCGCGCAGCTTCAGAGCAAGCACTGGCTTTTCGATGACATGCCACGAAGTAGCCGCGACGAGCAGAATGAGCGGCGCGGTCATTATAGCCAGGACAGCGGGGCTAAGATCTGGTTGTCCAACCAAAAATACCTGTAAAAGCGGATAGTGCCAGATATAAATCCCGTACGAATAGTCCGGAATTTTGGCGATGCGGACGGACGCACGTTTTGGCAATCCAGCTCGAAGCATTAGGCTTGTGAGGGCAAGGGTCGCAAACAATTCGCCGAGGGGGCCGCCGCCAAGGAGCGCGAACGCTGCAATCAGACCTGCGACCGCCAACATGGGCGGCCTGCGCAAAATAGGCCACTGCCAAAGCGTCATTCCGAGCAGAAAGGCCGATGAGAGGCGGAGCAAGGACATCACGCTCGGCGGGAGCGCACTCGTATCGATGAACACAGGCGCGCCAAGATAGACCGATTGCACAAGCAAGAAGACGCTAAGAACACGCCATGGGCCGTTGACGGCGCCAAACATGAACGCGATGCCCGCTAGGATGTACGCTGCTAGCTCGAACCGAATGGTCCAGAGCGGCCCGTTAAAGTCGGTTTCCAAATTCTGAGAGAATATCTGTGCGGGCGCGCTGTCGGGATCGCCAAGCGCCAAGACTTTGTAGGTGTATTGCCAGGTCTCCGGCTGAAACAGTGATCCGCCGCCCTCGGCCGAATAGACAGGCGCGAAGACGAGGACAAAAGCTGCAAGTATAATCACCAGAGCCGGGTAGATCCGCAGAAACCGTGAAACTGCATAAGCCTTCATATCGCGCCTTGTATGAAGACTCTTGGCAATCAAGAGGCCTGACAGGACGAAGAACCCGTTCACGGCCATATAGCTGGCAGTCCATTCGTGGATGCGGAACGGTTCGAACCCTGTCGTGAGGAGCCAGATATGACCGAGGACTACAGCGATCGCCAACACCCACCGCACCGCGGTGAAGTGGTTTTGACCCATCAGCGGGTCCGCAAGCTGTGTTTGGCCACCCCCAGCCATTTATCAGTGCTCGTGATCTTCGGTGATCGGCGCGGATGACCAATGGACATGGTGAATCTTCCAGACCCCAGCGTCGCGTTTGAGAACCATGGTTTCCATAGCTTGGCGGTGCACGGGCTCGCCTCTATAGGCGCCGTTAATCTCCGATTGAGAGATCACCGTAGCGATATTGCCATTCTCGAGAATGTTTCGGTCTTTGAGATCGAATGAAACCGCCGCCGCATAGGCCATATCATTAGACATATGGTGGCCAGCATACTCTTCGAATGAACGCTCTGCGCCGCCGCCTTCTGCGATCACAGCGCCGGGCGCAAACAGCGCGCGCAGCGCCGCCTCATCCCCTGCTTTTAGCGCTTCGCCGAAAGCGTCAGCGACGCTCGCCGGCGAACCGGCTTGTGGCGCAGGTATCGCGGACGGGCTGTCTTCGTCGTGGTGCCCATCACTATTGTCATGGCTGGTTGGGGCGGTGTCGTGATGGCCGTCGGCATTGTCATGGACATCCGCGGTCGGTGCCGAGTCTGGCATGGGATCCATATCATGATCTGCCGCGGCGACGCCGCCGCCATGATCATGGTCGTGGCCATCTCCGGTTACCTGCGGCAGGCTTTTGACGCCAAGACCGTAGCCATAGACGATTTTACCGCCCCACCAGGCTGTGACGGTTAAGCCGAGCGCGGCCGCAGCCAAGCCTGTGACAAAAATGCCAGAGGCGGCTTTTGTTCTTCCCGTCCAGCGCCAGGCCGCAAATAGCAGGATGGCGAGGCCGGATGGTACAGCCCAGTTACGGTGCGTGGTCATCGCTGCATGCGACGGCGCATCATGAGCTACCGTGTAATAGGCCTGAAACCCTGCTGCTATGGTCAACACGATCGCGATCGCACCAAAGGCCAGCATCCAGTCCGCAGCCGGCCGCAGGGTCTCTCGCCATCGCTCGACAGGCGAGACGGCCGCCAACACATAAGAAGCAAAAGCCGTGAGGCTGAGCGCATAGGCAAAATGCACCAGAATTGGATGCAGGTTCGGTTCAATTAAATCGCCCAAGAGCGCCTCCCAGTTGGCCATTTGCGTGAGCGTCGCTGTCTTCAGCGACTGGCATTGTCTGGGTGATACGCCGGACACTTGCCCGACCCCTCAAGAATTGTGGGGTCTGCAAGCGGCGTTAGGTCAGGTCTTTCATACGACGATCAAATTCTTCCTTGTCTATTTCGCCGCGCGCATATCGTCGCCGGAGGATATCGACCGGGTCGTTGGACTTGGAGTCCGACCCGACCCGATTGATGGTCGCACGCACAGCGACATAGATCAGCAATGCCAGGACGCCCCAAAAAATCAGCGCGCCAAGATTGCCGAAAATCATATGCCCCATATCGGCCAATTTAGATCTCCATCATGTTTAGAACCAGGTTCGCACACCGACGAGCAATGCCGTTTGATCTTTTTCGCCTCCAGACGCCTCAATGAAGTCTGCGGTATCGCCAATAGCGCTTTGCCATTCGACGCCAATATATGGCGCGAATTCGCGAACAATTTCGTAGCGAAGGCGCAGGCCGGCATCGACGCTGGTCAAACCTGAACCGAGCTGCAGGTCAGGAATATCCTGAGCGGAGAGGCTCGCTTCTAAGCGGGGTTGAAGGATCAGACGTTGGGTGAGCAGCAATTCATATTCGGCCTCGAGCCGTGCCGTGACGTCGCCTTCGGTGCTTACAAAGGCAGCAGCGTCAACTTCAAACCAATAGGGTGCCAATCCTTGCACGCCGAGCACGGCATGGGTGCGGCCCTTGGGTTCCAGATCATATCGCAAACCTGCCTGCACATCGAAATAGGGCGCGATTGCGCGCGACCAGAGGGCTTGGATCTCCGCGTCTTCAAGGTCTTCATCCTCAAAACTGTATTCAGCTTCAGCCTTGACCCAGAGTTTGTTGATATCGCCGCCATACCACCCCTGGGCGTCAAACACCAATGCCTCTTCATCATCAAAAATCTGAGTTTCAAAGCGGTCAGCCATGACAAACCAATTGGTTTGGCCGCCGGCTTCGTGTTGCACATCAGCGCGGGCTTTGCTCATCGCTTCGCGGCCATAATATTCGTCGGCTTGTGACCAGGGCGGTGAGGTTCCATCGTCTTCTTCAGCAAATGCCGGCGTGATTGCGAGCGTTGCCGCCATGGCGAGGAGGAGTGTCTTTGAAAGCTTTCGCATCAGCTTTTCTCCCCATGGGTCATGCCATCATGTTCGCCATGACCATGCCCCATCATGTCGTCGCCGATCTGAGGTTCGGGCGGCGGGGCCTTTCCCATATCGCCGTGATCCATGCCGTCATGATCCATCTGCCGGTGCATTGGGGCGTCATCAGCACCGATGACCGAGACGACCTGCATCATGCCAGCATGCATGTGATAAAGGAGGTGGCAGTGAAACGCCCAATCGCCAACATGATTGGCTGTGATATCAATCGAGAGCTTCTCGCCAGGTTTGACGATGACAGTGTGTTTACGGGGTTTGTGGTGACCGCCGCCATTCACAAGGTCAAAGAACATGCCGTGCAAATGGATCGGATGTGGCATCATCGTATCATTGATCATGGTTAGACGAACGCGTTCGCCTTCATAGAATTTGATTGGTTCGGTAACTTCGGAAAACTTCACGCCATCGAATGACCACATGTAGCGTTCCATGTTGGAGGTGAGGTGAAGTTCGATCTCGCGCTCCGGCAGGCGCAGATCCGGATTGGCGTCCTTGCTGCGCAGCTGACTGTAGCTCAGGGTTCGGTGTGGCTGATCGTCTAGGCCGATGCCGGGCTCATCGAGCCGGCTCATTGGCATCATCGCAACATTGGCGACACCCGGGCCACGCGTGATTTCGGGTGCAGGCCCGCCATCCATACTATGCGCGCCATGATCCATGGTGGACGTTTGCGCGTTGGTGCCATGGCCCATCGCGCTGTGATCCATACCGGTCATATCTTCAGACGCGCTCATATTCATGTCGCCATGACCGGCCATTCCCATGTCAGCCATGGTCAGAGTTGGTACGGGGCGCAGCGCTGGCGCGCTTGCCTGCATTCCAGCGCGCGGCGCGAGGGTCGCTACGGCTTGACCAGAGCGGTCGATCGATTCCGCGACCATCGCAAAAGTATCGCTGGTCTCGGGCGCGACAATCACATCATAGGTTTCGGCAACCCCGATCTGGAACTCGTCAGTCTCGACGGGTTGCAGGTTGAGGCCGTCCGCCGCCACGACCTTCATCGGCAAGCCAGGAATGCGGAAGTTGAAAAGCGTCATGGCCGATGCATTGATGATGCGTAGGCGGATTTTTTCGCCCGGTTGGAATATGGCGTTCCAATTGTCGGCCGTCGCATGGCCATTTATCAAATAAGTATAGGTTGCGCCCGTGACATCGGAGAGATCGCGCGGCGACATACGCATAGCCCCCCACATCATACGCTGATCTAGCGCTGCGCCGAGCCCCTTATCGGAGGCATCTGCCAAAAAGTCCGGTAGGGTGCGCTGATTGTAATTATAGGAATCACTCATCTTCTTGAGTTTGGAGAAGATGCGGTGCGGGCTCTCAAAGCTCCAATCAGAGAGGACCAGAACGTATTCGCGGTCATACGCAAATGGATCGGGTGATTTCGGATCAATGATCAGCGGACCATAATGGCCAAGCTGTTCCTGCAGGCCGGAATGGGAGTGGTACCAATAGGTGCCGCTATGGTTCAGGTTCCAGCGATAGGTAAAGGTCTCGCCAGGCTTGATTCCAGGAAACGCCACGCCTGGCACGCCGTCCATATAGAACGGGACCAGCAAGCCATGCCAGTGGATTGATGTGTCTTCTTCGAGATTGTTGGTGACATTGATCGTGATATCGTCGCCTTCGCGAAAGCGAACCAGTGGACCGGGCAGGGTGCCATTGATCCCAGTTGCCAGTCCGGCGCGGCCGTCTAGCCGGACGGGAAATTGATCGATTGTCAGGTCAAATTGCGTCCCGGTCAGGGTCGGAAGGCCAAGATTACCTTGTTCAGCTGAACGCGCCCACGCTGGCAGCAGAGCGGCGGTTCCAAGAGCGGTGCCGGCGCCAAGCGTGGTTTTGATGAGCGATCGTCGAGATAGCATAAATAAACTCCAAGTGGGGTGAAGTTTCTGATACGCGACCGGGCGTTTTAGCCCTCAGACCAGATCTTATTCTGTTTCTGTGTCGTCTTCTGGGAACGCCTCGGGCCACAACGCGCCTATTAGTTCCTGAGCGCTCGTCCGCCGCATGGCGATAATGACAGGCGTTTGCTCGGCCGCGAAATTGAAAATGAATTCAACGGCGTCGCCCGCCCGATAATCCGCTAACTCAATCTCGTTCGAGACGTAGAATTCCATTTGCATGATCGGCCAGTCTGCTTCTGGTACCGGGCTATGTGTAATTTCCAGAATGCGCGTCTCGAGATCGCGCTGCAGCACAGAGCCAAAAGCGCGCGCAACATGAGGCGTGTCGCTCACCACCTCGCTGGCGGCAGGTGCCTTCTCTTCAACTGGGTTAGGGCTGTTGGTACAAGCGGCGGCCCCGAAAAGGAGTAAAGCTGGAAAGCTGAGTGCGAACATGTGTTTTAGTTTCATGGCGAGATCCCCTTATCACAGACTTGCGGCGAGAATAGCAGCCGCAGCCATAGTACGCGCGGACATCATGTCCCCCTTAAGAATTTCAACTCTTAAGGGGTGAGCCTATCGGCACGCTTGCTCTAGCAAATGCGGGCCCGCCCCGTCCGGTTTTCAGAGCTATCAAAAGGTCGATTGCACGTTCAGGCAATCGAACAGGAAAGGGCGACGCCCGCCGGGCGAGCCGGCAGCGTACAGGAGCCCCGTCCATGAGCCTCATACAAATCATAGTGTCCCGGTATGGAGGCCGGTTGGCCTGCGACCGTCAGAGCGGCGCGATACCCGCGCCAGGTCATTCTAAACGTGATCGATCCGTTTCACTTCGTCTGAATGCAGATGGAAAACTCTTGATCCACTGCTTTTCCGATACCGATTGGCGAGATGTAAAGGCCGCCTTTTTAAGAGACGGTATTGCCGGCGAAGGCGATTTCGTCGGAAACAGCGACCGTCGCTCGTTTGGCGTAAAGCGCCATGATCCGCAAACAGCCCACAAAAACGTCCGCCCCGAAAGTACCAACCATGCCCGGCGGGCCTGGGTGTCGCGCCGGCCTGCACGGGGTGCGCTTGCAGAGCGCTATTTGAAACAACGTGGACTGGACAGTCTCAGTTCTAACCCAAGCCTTGGGTTCCTGCCGAGGTGGCCCATGTCGATGAAACCGGGCTCTGCCATGCATCCTTGTCTTATCGCTCGGATCTCGAATGCACGTGGCGGGTTTGAAGGCGTTCAAGCGACGTTCTTCTTTGAGGGTAGAACGCTCACGAAGCGACGGCTTGTCTTCGGTCGGCAGAAAGGTTTCGCAATCCATCTGGCAAAGCCGACCAATCAACTTCTGGTCGGAGAGGGCTTGGAGAGCACGGCCTCAGCAGCGCGAAGGTTCCAGATGCCCGCCTGGGCGCTCCTGAACACCGGAAATCTCGCTGTGTTCCAGGCGCCGCCCGGCATAGACCGGCTCGTAATTGCCCATGATCATGACGCTCCGGGGCTTAAAGCCGCGCAAGCCTGCGCCGCTCTCAATCGTGGACGAGGCGTTCGCTGCGAGCTGCGCGCGCCGACAAGACCAGGCGCCGATTGGAACGATGATGACCGCCTGCCGGATGCGCCATAGCCGCATGGATTGTCGGAAAAGCGATCTCAAAGACATCGCGCTAACAGGAAAGGGCTCCGCCTTTTGGGGGCTTGGCCGGTGCGGCCAGGCGATACTTTAAAACCAGAAGGAGGCCCCCATGGCCGATACTCAAACCCTCGCAGCGCCCGAGCATAAGGCGCTATCCCTTCCGCTCAGCCAGCTTTCAATTGGCAAAGATAATCCTCGTGCAGACGTGGCTGAAGATGAAGACGTTGCAGCGCTCGCCACATCGATCGCTGCGATCGGGCTGGTCCAACCCCTGATCGTGATCAAACGCGGCGGCGGCTTCGAGGTCATTGATGGCCGCCGGCGTTTTCTCGCTCTCAAGCGGCTGGAAAACGATGGTCGCCTGTCCAGTGATCAATCGATCGCCGTCATGCATGTCACCCAGAAACATATGGCGGCGGGTCTGGTGGCAAACATCCAACGGCGGGCCATGACGCCCGTGGAGATCTTCAAAGCCGTCTCCGCGCTCTCCAAATCCATCAAGAGCCCGGACCGAATCGCTGGCGTTTTAGGCGTCGAAGCCCGAACCGTCCGCCAATACCAGGCGCTTGGCGCCTTGCCGGCCGACTTCCTCACCGCTTTGGAAAACCGAGAGGTCAGTTTCGATATGGCGAAGACCCTGTGTCAGATTACGGATTTGGACCGGCGCGCTGGGTTTATCGAGCAGGCTTTGGCGGGCGAACTTCAAAACTGGCAGCTTCGCAATCTTCTCAAAGCTGAAAAGCGTCGCTCTGATGAGCATCTCCCCCAATTCATAACCGAGACCGCCTACACCAAGGCTGGCGGGAAGATCGAGGGCGATCTTTTCGATGACTATACGTTCTGGATAACCGGCGAAGCCGTGAAAACAGCGTTCGCCGACGCGGTTGAGCCGCTTTTCAAAGCCATTGCGGGCAGGGGCCTCGCCGATGTTGAAGTTGTGGTGGAGACCGACGATCCCGCAGACTGCGTCGATCTCGAAGATCTCGTTGAACTGGGCGATGAGCCAGGTGAAGTCGATTTCGATACGACATGGGAAACGCTCGAAAGCGCGGTTTATGAAGCATGGCGAGACCATGTCGACACCGGTACTTTGGAAAGCCGGTCCGCTGTCATCGCGGCGCTCGAAGCGCTTCATACGTTTCTGCTGAGCGCCATTTCAGGCGACATTCGCGCCCGCATGACCGCGCGCATCGCGTTTGGGTCCATGCCGGTGGTGACCTATAAGCTGCCTGACGTGGAGACTGAAACCGCCGGCACCGGATCCGGTACTGATTTGGATGCTGCTGAGGATGTTGATGCCAAAAAGGCCGACGAAGCAGTTCGTATGCAAGACGACATCGGCAAGCGTCACCTCAATCCGTCCGGCGCGCTTAAACAGCGCCTCAGCGAAATCCGCACGCGGGTCTTCGCCAAGGATCTTGCAGCTCGTCCCGATGTCGCAATCGCGCTTCTCATTGCCCAGCTTTCGGGCCGTCTGCGTGACACCTGTCAGGGCGCAAGTCCGCTTAAGATCTCACCAACGGTGTTTAGCACCGGGATCGGGAATGACGTGGTCAAAGAGGATACGAGCTGGGCAGCTACCACAGAAGAAGTAGATCGATTGGTGACGCCTCCAGACGGCAAAGATCTGATCGAACATCTCCTTGGGCTCAAGGATACCGACAGACTGGCCTGCCTCGCCGTCCTGGTCGCCCAATGCGTCGACCTGACCGAGCCGCGGCAGGCTTATGTCGGGAGCCCTGATCTCGGCTTTGCCGGCGCCGTCGCGGCCAAGATTGGCGCGGAGGCGTCCAAGCACTGGACGCCCGACACTGTGACCCTGACCGGGTTCACTAAGGGTGCTCTAGTCGATATCGCGGCCGATCTCGGCAGCGTGCTTGATGAGAGCCAGAAGAAGATGAGCCTCGTCAGCCAAGTCGAAGACATGACGGCAGAGCAGGCCTGGGTACACCCCATTGTGCGCCTCGGCGACGCCGGCACCTGAGCCCAGACGGGCGTCTCCTCCTGACTGGCGGCCGCCGGGGCAAATGTCCTAGCGGCCGCGCATTTTTTAAGGGCGCTCGATCGCTCTCCTCAACCCTGAAACTATTTAAAACATGGAGGCCAAAATGGCCGGTGAGAAACCGATCGACCGGATTGTCGATCAAATCGTGGCGGCGTTGGAAACAGGCGTTCGTCCATGGCGAAAACCCTGGGACGCAAGAAGCTGCGGAGAGGTGCATTTGCCGCTTCGCGCCGATGGACAGCCCTTTGGCGGTATGAATGCCATCACGCTCTTAATGGCGGGCGCGGCTGGAGGATATGCCTCGCCCTTTTGGCTGACTTACGCCCAAGCCAAGCGCGCGGGCGGTCAAGTGCGCAAAGGCGAGCGATCTATGCCAGCCATACTTTACAAGACGCGCATCGTTGAAGACAGCGACGACGATGAGGACGCGCGGGTTCTGAGATATCTTAAATGCTATCCGGTGTTCTGCGCCGACCAATGCGACGGGCTTCCTGACGCCTTTTATCCGGTCAGAAAAGACCAGGTCGACAACGCGCCAGTTGATAAGGTGCTCGACGCGTTTCCGGTTGAGCTTCGCCATGGCGGCGACCGGGCCTTCTATCAGCCGAGCAGTGACTTCATCCAGCTGCCCATGCCAGAGGCGTTTGAGAGCCCCGAGACGTATCTGACGACCAAAGCGCATGAGCAAATTCATGCGACAGGCCATGAAAAACGCCTGGATCGGAATTTCGAATCTAAACGCTGGGGCGATGAAGGGTATGCCATTGAAGAGCTCGTTGCTGAGCTTGGATCAGTGTTGCTCTGCGCGCGCTTTGCGCTGAAGCCTGAACACCTGCATTCTCACGCTGCCTATATTGGCCATTGGGCCGAAACGATTCGGTCCCATCCGAACGCGCTTTTGAGCGCTGCGTCGCATGCCGACAAAGCGGTCACTTACATTCTGGCCTTCTCAGTGGGCAAAGGCTTGATCTCGCCGAAAATTGCGACTCAGGGGAAAGAGGTGGCAGCATGAGCGTCTCTGATCCTTTCCGATTAACGTCTGAAGACGTCCGCCGCGCTGGGCTTGAGCCGGGCGATGTCGGGGCGTGGTGCGTGCTCGTGGCGGGCTGCTATCATCTGTTTGCGAGCCAGGCGGCAGCTGAGTGGGCGCATGCCAAAATGCTGGAAGGAGAGTTGGTGCGGTAAGGCATAGCAAGCCGATGCGCTTACCTTGGCCTATTTTTGCAAAGACAGAAGTCTTCAACGTCTGTCCATGCTTTCAAACCAAGTCACAACCGGGGGCGGCATGTTAAGCCGCCCTGCGGCGGCGACCAATCGTTTAGATTCGAGTGCAAATTTCGGGGCGGTTATGCCCCGTTCGCTCATTTCCATCATCACATGGGTGAACAAAATGATCGCTTGGTCTCTTACCGCGATTGAGGGTTTGACAGGCGCATGCTTGTGCATGGTGAGCATCGACGTCGCCATTGCTTCATCGAAGCGGTCTCTCAGGTCTTCATCACTTATATGCGCCATGTATGGGCGGCGGCGATATTGAAGTCGCCACAAATCTTGGCGCGCCATCTTTTCGGGAACGTGATCCAGGGTGGTGAAGGCTACGTCTTTAGGATTGCCTTTGTAGGTTGGCGTATGTGTCCAGTTCGCCCAGCGCTCGAACAAATGATCGACAATCGTTCTTTTCCAAATGTCTGTTTCGAGTCCAGAACCCTCAACCGCGATGAGCGGAAAGACGACTTGGCCATTCTTGACCGTCGCATGTCGTTCACTTGTGAAAATTACCGTATCAATATTGGGGTATAGCGGGCGTCCATCCTTTGTCCGCTTCAATGCGCGCTGTACGATGTGCGCAATGAGCGCGGGTTCATACAGTTCATGATCTTCGTTGATGAGCAGCATCAGTCGGACAAGGTTCTTGCGCGGGAAATTGTTCTGATGCGCCCCCAATTGTTTGTTGGCCTTTTTTAGATGGTTCACGATCGCTCGGCCGATCCGGTTTACGAATTTTGCGTTCACCGCTTCTGGGTCATCCATATGACGGGTCATGGCTTGAACCGGTGCGCTTCCAAGGAATTCCGGCCAATCGGGACGCTGACGAAGTTCATCCGTCAGGTTGTCCATGCGCTCGGTCCCGTCTTCTTCAAGGGATTTGATCTCCAGTGCGATCAAGCCAGACAGACAGGCAAAGTCCGCGCGCAGAACCTCGGAGGATTGAATGGCGTCCAAGTCGACGCCGCCCATGGCCTCGCGCAGGAATAATATCCAACGCGGCGTAAGCGGCTCAATTTTTCCTCTTCGTTCAACCCTCATATTCTACGCAGCCTCTCTGACGTCGCGCTTCTGGTCATCAACCCGCCGACGAGTGCGTTTTTGCCTTCGGTGCTCAAGCTCTTTTAATATTTCACGTTTCATACGTTTCGCCAGCCAAACAGGGGTGTTTTGCTGCTTGTCGAAAACAAGCTGTCTACAGCACTGCCGAACGATTTTTCCAGATCCACAAGGGCATTTCCAATGACCTTTTGAGCGATTGCTGGCCAGGATACGGAGCCAATAATGAATCTCGTTGATCTTGGCAGGAACACCCAGGATATCTGAATATGCATCAATCAGACCCGCGCCATAATGCTGGCGCTCTCCAGTCGGTGGAAACCGTTTGTGCGTTTCGTAATAGAGCTGCCCGAGGAAAAAGTTTCGCACGGGAATTCTAAGAAAGGTGAGGAAACGATCATCAGGCCGGTGGGCAAGCCACTCTTCGGGAACATACAGACACGCAGAACGATCGGAGTTTATGTGTCGATCTGGCGAAGTTGGAATGCGCTCACCCAAAACTTCTACGATCGGCAACCCGTGTGGATAGTTGCCGGGAAAGTGGATGCGAACCGGGAAACTATCGACGGTCTGTCCCTCGCTTTTTACACCGAACATGCCCTTTAGTATTAATTTGCCATCGACCTCTGTCAGCCTCAGCAAGGGCTGAGCGCTTAAAGCGGTGGTAATGTCGTCGAGGGCGCTCGGGCGTATCTTCCACCATCGCCGGGGGCGATTATCTCGCCCAAGGTTTTGTCGGCGCATCAACGGTCTCTGCCGCTCGGGTTATGATAGCCGCACTTGCGGGACCGAGATTTTCGGCTTCGCCAAAAGCAAGCCCCCATCCGCCCGAGTCGGCCTGGTTCAACATGGTGGTCGCGACATTTCTGAGCTCTGACCACACTTGTGTGTCCAACAATCCTGACAGATCATTTCCAGCAGGGTTGGCGGGATCTTCAATCGTGATTGGGGTCGACCGGTCAGCGATGATCTGGAGCACATGGGTAAACTGTTGATCTAGAGATTCTGCGGTTTTGCCTTTCAAGAGTTCGATAAGGACGAGATCGAGCGCAAACTGTTTGATATCGAGATCGTAGCGCACACGCGCGAGCTTGCCGAGTTTCAACGTACCGATAACGCCGCTAGTCTTGATATGATCGACATGGGTTTGGAGATTGGTTTTCAGACGCGATTTCTGGCCGCTATTCTGATGCAGATAGGCGTCGCCTCGACTCTCATCCACATATCGCCCAGGAACCACATCGATGTGCAAACGGTCGCCCCGCGCGCCATCGGCTTTGGCATAGAGACGTAGCGCACTTGTCTTGGGATGAACGAAATAGTCCGGCGACAACGCCGTAGCGACATTGTTGTAAATGTCGGAAAGATTCTCGCCTAAGCGGGTTTCGTCATGATAAGCATACACGATGATGTCGAGATCATAGCTCTCTTTGATCATCGTGCCTTTCTTCTTAGATCCACCATATTGGATCGAAATACTGGCTCCGTGGAATGCCGCGCGAATAGCCGCTTCGACACCCGCTCGGTGATTCTGAAGCTCAGCCATTTCGCGGCTGTCTGGCGAAATATGCTGCGCCTCCAATAAGGCTTGTAGGTCTGACGTCCTGCTCATTTAGTCTATCTCCATCTGGAATGTGAATCCGCCTTTGGCGGTGTCATTGTCATAAAGGCGAAGTGGCGCGCGGGCTTTCGGCAGACGATCTTTGCCGATCGATACAGCAATGGGCGCTGGGACCGCCGGGAAAATGGAGATGGGTTGGTCATCGCCATGCCGGGCGGCGATCTTGGACTGCGTCTCGTGCCAAAAGGTTCGAAACGCGATGAGGTCCCGCGCGCAGTTGAGGAAGGTGGGCGTGGGATCCACATCCTTCAGGGATATCTCATAGATTGTGTGAGTTTCAGAGATTTCGGCCGGTAGCGTCCCCATATCGATCTTGCCACTCAGGGAGAGCAGAATGGCCACAGGCGCATCTTCGCCTCGATCTTCCAGATATTCCAGACAGTAGCCAATCGGATCGAATGCAGTGTCTGGCTTCCAGCGCCAATCCTCAGTGTCGCGGTGGCGCTGATATAAGTCTACCGCTACTTTATCTCCGAGCTGCGCTCCCAGAAAGGTGAGCAAGGGAATTGGGCCGATCGCGAAGAGTGAGACATGTCCCGCCGCTTCTACAGGACCGGCGGTGCCGTAAGCGGAAGAGACCGCCCGATCGATGCGTCGGCAGGCGATAGATAGCAAATCTTCTTGCTCATCCAATCCGGTCAATGCCCCAAGATCGATTGAGGTCTGCAAGCCATCAAACGCATGACGCGGAAGAATAGCCGAAAACATATCCTGCCGGGGAATTGCGATCCGGAATCCACGAATCGGCGCAGCGAACGAAATGATGTGGGAAGCAAGATCTGGTGATGCATCAAGCGCGGCGTCGACACGGCGTTCGTGTTCGTCTTTCATCGCTCTCAGATCGTGCCGAGAAAACCATTCAGGGTGATCATCGATCTCCTTGTGACAGGCCTTGCACAAGGCCATGAGGTTATCGACTTCATTTATATCAGGAGGTCTTGGACCGTCATTTCCTCTGGGACCGCCTTCAGAGAAGGCGACAATGTGCGCACGGTCAGCAAAGTTGCCAGGTTGTTTGGAGAGGTGATGTTCAAATAGACGTGCATTGCAGCCCCGGCGCTGGCAACGACCGCCGGCGCGAACGAAGAGAATGGTGCTGGTGCGGTGTGAAATGGCACGAGTTGGCGTTACGCAAGGTGGCTCAATATCTGTTGCAGCAGATTCTGGAGAACCAGAGACTGAACTCGAAATCGCCATCAGCAGTTTCCCTTACGTATGCCGCAATATGATGTGGTTTCACATACCTTCTCATACAAGACCTGGTGGTGAAAAATGTTCACTCTTTGTGCTTTTGCGTGGTAGAAGCAAGTAAGACCGAGCGATTTTGTTGGCGAAAGAAAAGAGATGGCAACGGATAATAAGGGCTCAGAAACGGTCCAGAGCCGGCAGAGAAAAACACGCAGTCGCTGATGAAAATCGCCTCTCTGAGTGATGGGGATGCCCGCCGGAGCGTGGGGGAGGGGAAAGACCCGAGCTTCACGCTGACGCGTGAGCGCTCCTGCGACCCGATGGTCGCCGCGTTCCATCTGACAGGTCACCTGGTATTCGCAATCATCGCCGTCAGGCCCGCCTTCAAGCGTTCGGAGCCGCCGCCGGTTTAAATGATGGCGGCACCATCCAACAGGAAAGGGCTTCGCCTTTTGGAAGTGGATCGGCGGGGAACAGTCCCTTCCGGCCACAACACTAGGAGAAGACACCATGTCTCAAGAATTCATCCTCTCAGGGCGCTTGGCGCGGGACCCGGATATCCGGTCCACCCTCGCAGGAACCCCTGTCGCCAATTTGCGGGTGCTGCAAACGCGGGGCTATCGCAAAGGCGAGGATTGGGTGGAGGAGGTCGAAGGCTTCGATCTCGTCACTTTCAATGAAAAGCTGATCACGCGGGTGATCCAGCCCTTTTGCTCTAAGGGCAAGCGGCTGCGCATCCGTGGCCGGCTGCAGACCCGTAGCTGGGAAGATCAGAACAAGGTCACCCGTTACAGCACTGAAGTCGTTATTGACGATCTGAGACTGCTGGAGCGGCCCGCGCCAATGACGCGCAGCTCAACCGACCAGGATGCGGCGTGAGATCGCTGCATCCCGCTTTTCAACCCAATTCAACTCAAGAGGAGATCACCCATGTCTGGTGATATTAATGTCTTCGTCGTCGACGGCTATGTCGGCGCAGATCCGCAAATCAGTATCGCTCCGGAACAGAAAGCCACACGCGCCCGGTTCCGGATCGCCACAACCCGCAAATTCCAGAAGGAAAGCGGGGAGATCGTAGAATATACCGAATGGTTCTCTGTGATCTGTTGGGGCGAGGCCTATGTCGAAAAACTCGTTCAGCCTTATGTGAAGAAGGGGTCTTTCCTTCAAATCATGGGGCGGGTGCAAAACACCCGCTGGACCGATCAGGACGGCATTGAACGGTTCGGCGTCGAAATCGTCGCCGATCGGATCGACCTGCTCGACAAGGTGGGCGCGGGTTCATCCTACGGATCCGAAGATCTGCCCGGCGATGATTCCACGTCCGGTACCGAAACCAACGAGGCCGCAAGTTCGACGTCGGACTATTACGACGAAATTCCGTTCTAGTCCCTAACACCCTAAGGCAGCCGCCCGCTTTCGCGGGCGGCTGCTCGCATGGAACTTTTGTTTGATGATTGCCGTCGTATATGCCGTCGATTTTTATGGATCGCGTTGTCATTGATGCGAATATCTTCGTGCCTGCGCGGATGAATGCTCGCGGCGCGCCGCGAGCGGTATTACGCCTTGCATTGGAGCGTCAGATTGTTCCTGTGTTTGGCAATGCGCTTTTGCGGGAATATGAAGACGTCCTCTCGCGAGACCGACTTTTTGCGTCAGCCCCGGCCACGCGAGGCGATATCGACACGCTTCTTGATGCCTTGCTCAGCGTTTCTGAATGGCGGAGCATATACTATTTGTGGCGCCCAAACCTGCCTGATGAAGGAGACAATCATTTGATCGAACTTGCCGTCGCTGCAAACGCCGAAGCCATCATAACGGCGAACACAAAGGATTTCGCCCGCGCAGACCTCGTCTTTGAAGGCCTAAATGTCGTCACCGCGGGCGGCTATCTGGAGACTAGGAGCCAATCATGAGCACAATTACATTACGTCTGCCTGACACCCAACATGAGCGTCTGAAAGACCTCGCCGCCGCCAAAGGCGTCAGTCTAAATAAATTGCTTGAAGAACTCACCGCTCGGGTGATCGCTGAAGCCGATACCGAAGTGCGCTTCAGAGCCCGCGCAGCGCGCGGAAATGCGGCTGAGCGCTTGCGCATTTTAGCGCGCTTGGACGAGCATTACAAAACTGATTAGCCGCTCAGATACCGAGGTGTCACCGGTGCTTTTGGTCTGCTCTTTGCGTGGAGTGGATATGAGTTTTTCATGGCTGAATGGGCGTCTTCATCTTTTGCGATCTCTATCATCTAGGCATTGAGCCTTTTTGCGATACTGAACCGGAGTTAAGTCGACGCGGCGGGCATGTCAGGTCTACGAATGGGCGCATGTAGACACGGAGGCGGGGCAAGTGATGGGCATTGAACAGATGGGCCCTTTGGAGGAGAAAGCCGCCCGTCTGATCAAAACAGGCGATTGGGCGGATATCTATCCAGGCCTTACGCTCCTGGACATCAAGGATGCCGCCATCTTGCTCTGCCTGCCGCAGACGGTGATCTTGCAATGGATCGGGGAAGGCAAATTGCTCGCCTTGCGCAATTCAGCCCATCAGTTTCGTATTCCCGTCGATACGCTTATGGACCGGCGCGCCGCCATCCCCGGCATGGCCCATGTGATCAATGAGATTTGCAAGGGTTATCACAATCTCGCCTGGCTGTTCCTGATCCAGCCGGTTCCGGATGAAGACGGCCTCAGGCATGTGATCGATCTCTTGAAAGAGGGCGACATGGACCGCCTCGATCAGGCTGCGCTGATCTGGCATGAGCGCCTTGAGACTGGCCCACTCAGTTAAACACGAACCGCGCGTATAACCAAACGGTAGCCCGCCCGGCTCGTGCACATGGTCTGACGGGTTCGCCCGCTTTTTGAGCTGAGGGTAGGTTGGTCTTAGCGGGGTGCCAAATTGGTGATGAGCGCTGCGGTTCATTCATAGCGTGGTTGCCTCGTGCATCTCCATCATGGGCTGGACGCCTCCCTGCGCTTCGCTGCGGGCCGTGCTCTAGGCGCTGACGCGCCCCAAGCCCCGCCTGCGCGGGTCTTGTCCCTGCGGGTAACGATCATGCCCTCGGCTTTGCCTCGGCTGGCGCGGGCGCGTGGCGCAGACCGGCAAAGCCTGTGAAGGCTACGCACAAGGATTGTGAGTGACACTGACAAGCCGCAGACGCGGCTTTTTTCAACTGAATCCGACGGGCTGCTTCCGCGCTGTTAACCGGGCTGGGCCATGCGGCCCAAGTCCCGGGCGCGGGCCCATCGGATGGTCTCTCTCTCAACTGTGGTGGTAGTCTACCAAGGTGCAGCAGCGCCGCCTCAAGGACTGCGGGGCCCCACCATTTTTGCGATCCTCCGGTCAGCCTGATCAGCGCGGACTTAGGATACGCGCCTGCAGGAGATAACAGGGCCTGGCGGCGCGATCGGCGGAGGCTCCCAAAAATCGTTTCCCCCACAGCGAAGCGCGCCTTTGGCGCGTCCTTGACCCGGCTGTCTGCGCACTTGGGTGAGGGGTGTCCTCTGTTTTCGAAATCCGAAGACGGGGTGTTTTCCAACTAAAAGGAGATGTCCAATGGAAACGCAAAATGATGTCCTGGTCGGCGTGCTGGCAGCGATGCAAAACCCGCCAGGCATAGAAGACTTCGCCGGGGCGATCCCGCCCGATGAGGCGCTGATCCAAATTGTCAGCGCCGCCTATGGCGAACTTGCAGATGCGCTCGAAGACGGCCCGCTGGCCGGGTCGCTGGAGCGGATTTTGAAAGGCTGGACAGACGTGCTTCACCGCACGATTGAAGGTCTGGAAAAGCAGGCCGATCGGGCCGAGCTTGACATGAAAGAGGCGGCCGCGGCGCAGGACTATTCAGAAGTCATGAGCGTCGAACTGGAACGCAAAACAGACCGACTTCGCGCGCTGCAAAACGCGGTGGAGGCGGTGTCGGTGATGCGCGATGCGGGGGCCTCAACCTACGAGGCGAGATGCGCCACATTATGGCGTCCCATGCACGGGTCCAGGCCGTCCTCAAAGATCATCACATCGGCCATGATTGACGCCCGGGATCTCTCCCGGTCTCGGAAGATCTTGGCCGCCGAAGGCCGGGTCATTGAGGGCGCGAAAATCGCCCTGTTCGGGGACCGAAATGACAGTGACTATACCAAGGTTGCTACCGTGCTCGACAAGGTCAAAAACAAGCATGGGCGTATGGCGCTTTTGCTGACCGGTCAGAAGACCGGCGCGGATGCCTGCGCCATGTCCTGGGCTAAGGCAAACGGCGTGGATGTGGTGATCTATAAACTCGAAGGTCATGCCTCTGACCGCTACTTCCGGCGCAATGAGCGCATGCTGTCTGAAGCCCCCAAAGGGGTCTTGGTCTTCAGTGAAAAATCGGCCTTCACACGGCATGCCGTAGAGACCGCACGCAAGATGGGATTGCCCGTCAAACGATGCGGATTGGCGAGCTGAAATCACCCTCGCAGACTAGGCGCGGCGTGGCCCGATCAGGGCTGCGCCGCGCTTTTCTTTTTCGGTCGCTCGCCGGGTGCGCCCTGACTATAGAGTTGACAAATCCGGCCCCGTCGGCATCTTAAGGGGGCTGACGTCGCGGGCTTTCCATCCGGTTCTCACCTTTGAGGAGAACCGTAGATGACCCAGACAATTACCTTTCCAATATCTTTGAAACGCTTTGAAAAGCCCTCGACTCAGGGGTTTGTTTTGAAGCTTACAGATAGATGCCGCCGCCGCGGTGTCTGGAGCAATGCACAAGACACAGTGCCCTTTCGGGCCTGTTTTTGTTGTGAAATCAAAACATTAGACGTTTCGGGCAGTGTCGACGGTCTGTCGACGACTTTGCACAGCAATAAAAAACTTAATAAAAACAGTGGGCGGTCTATGTGATGGCGGTCCAGGAAATCCCGGCGGGGAACGCCAATCGCATCATGTTTCGCGCCTCGGCGAAGACCTATTCGGTGCTGGCGCGCTATGCCGCCCAGCAAGGTCTGTCACCGTCTGTGGTGGCTCGCCGGATCCTCGACGAGGCGATCCATAAGGGTTCGGTCGAGGAGACTTTAGATCTCGTCGTCGATCGGCTGCTCATCTTGGATGAACTCGTTCGTATGATGCTCTCCGACGTCGAAGCGGAGCGGATCGGCGAGGCCGAGCACTTTGCCAGGTTGCGCGCGATTGAGCACAAGGCGAGGCGTTGATCCGATGAGTAACCGTCACTCCCCGAGACATGACACGACCAACAATTGGATGCGCACGCCGATGGACCGGTTTGTGCGCGGCGGCCAGACCATCAATCTACAAGTCCGCGAGACCATCCATCTGGTCAAGATCATGCTCTTGGTCTCGCTTGGGCTTGGCTTTGTGGTGTTCACCGCCTGGGTGCTCTGGACGACAGATGGCGTCGACCGGAATAGCTTTCTGAGCTTCACCCATATCAAAATCCTGGAAGCCATGAATGCCAATCCGGACCAGATTTTCTCCTGTCCCAAACCCGATGGCAGCCGCACCAATATCGAACTGAAATGGTGCCTCGCCGACCCGTCTGTCAGCGCCGGCTGGCGACGGGTGGCGAGCGCCGCCACGGACGCGTTCTGGGTGTCGCTCGGCCTTGCCGTGACGGCGATGATTTTCCTTTTCATCTGGTTCAAAAAGTTTGGCCAAGATTTGATCAAGGAACGTCGCACACGCGGCGCGGAAGTGGTCAGCGCCAAGGACTTGGATCACCTGGTCTCGCGATCGAATGCCAAACTCGCCACCAAGCCGTTTTTTGCGGGCAACAAACCCTATCGTCTCGCCGGGGTAGCAATGCCGCTCGGGGCACATCACCGCCATGTCATGGTCGCTGGCACGACGGGCACCGGAAAGAGCCAATTCCTTTTCGACTTAATGGCGCAGATCCGGGCGAATGGTGACCGCGCCATCATCTTTGACAAGACCGGCGCCTTCATTGAACGCTTCTACAATGAGCGCTCTGACGACCGGATTCTAAACCCGCTGGATGCCCGCTGCGCGCCCTGGTCCATGATTGCCGAAGCAGAGGTTGATACCGATTTCGACACGATGGCCCATGCCATTATTCCCGACGACAAATCGCAAGACCGGTTCTGGCCAGAAAGCGCCCGCTCAGTCCTCGCCACCGCGCTCGCTAAGTTCAAGGCGAAAGGCGTGACGGAGACGCGCACCGTGATCGACTTTTTGCTCAAGGCCAATCAACGCCAGCTCAACGCCTTCTTCGCCGGCACACTCGCGGCGCGCTCGATCTCAGGCGATCTTGGCAAGACCAGCGGCAACATTATGGCCGTACTCGCGCCCAGCATCCGGCCCCTGACGCTTTTGCCGGTGGCCAACAAAAACCCCTTCTCAATCCGCGAATGGATTGTCGATGATCATGCCGAGAATTGTCTCTTCCTCTCGGCCCGGTCCGATCAGATGAAAGCCATGCGCGGTCTGATCACGCTCTGGTTTGATACCGCGATCAAATCACTGCTCAGCCAGGAACGAAAACCCGGCCGGACGATCTGGTTCATTTTGGACGAGTTCGCCGCGTTGCACGCGATCCCTTCGCTGGTCGAGGGCCTTCAGGAAGCGCGTCAATATGGCGGCGCCTTCGTGCTTGGTGTGCAGGACCCGGCTCTGGTGCGGGATCGTTATGGCGCCGACCTCACTCAAGCGATTACCGGGCTCTGCCGAACCAAAGTGATCTATGGCACCGGCAATTATCACAATGCCCGCGACTGTGCAGATTGGATTGGTCAGGCCGAAACCCTGCGCGCCGAACAATCGATGACCTATGGCCCCAATGATGTCCGTGACGCCATCGGCGTGCATTCTCGGACCGAGCTCACCCATATCGTGCTGCCAGAACAGATCTTTAAGCTCCCCGACCTGCACGGCTTCCTGTCCTATCCGGAAGCCTTTCCAGTGGCCTCGATCACGATCGCGCCCTTTCAGGGCGACCCCTGCGCACCGGGCTTCCTCTTGCGCAAAACCCCGCCGTCGCCGGTCACGCCGCCAGGTGGTGTGGATGTGGCATCGGATGGCACTTTGGTGCTCCCTTCGCTGCCAGAAGACCCGGGTCCGGAGCATGGCAGCGAGGTCGCTCCGGCTCCGTTAGATGAGGGACCATCCGGGCCGCAACCCTCAGAGTCGGACGCCCAGGCACCACTCGATCCTGCTGCCGCCGCATTGCTTTCCCATGACGCCGCCCATCAACGCCGTCTACATCGCCTGAGACGGGCGGAAAGCGTATCAACCCCCCAAACGGCCATGTCTCAACAGGGCGCGCGCGGGACCCCTGAGGACGCCTCTGAGGAGCAACACGAGGGCGACGAAGCTGCGAGCGGCGGCATGGCGCAAGAAGCTGGTGAAACGCTGACCCTGTCGGATGATCCGCAAATCCTTCAATCCATTCTGGAAGAGGATGAAGCGGCTGAAGAGAAGCGACGCCAAGCCCATGAAGCAAGGTTGGAGCGTGAACGCGAGCTGATGGCGGCGCGTCATATGCGAGACAGTGTGCGGCGCGATCAGATCGACATCGCGCTTGAGCCTGATGAGCCGGATCTCTGAGAAGGCTATCGGCATGTTCAATATCGTTCAGGTCAAAGGAGATGATGCCGGGGGCTATTATGGCACCCAGGCCAATTACTATCTCGGCGGCGAAGCGCCTTCAAATTGGGTCGGGCAAGGCGCGGCGGCGATCGGTTTGAAAGGGCCGGTCGATCCGGCAGCGTTCACACAGTTGATGAATGGCGAGGTGCCAAAGCCGGGCAGCGATCCTGTCCGTGTGCTATCCGGCGTGCGCAAAGGCTGGGACATGACCATTTCAGCGCCAAAATGGGCGTCAGTTCTGATCACGCTCGGTGAGGACAAACGTCTTGCCGCCCATTGGCAGACCGCCGCAAAGCGCGCCTTTGATTATGTCGAACGGTTCGCCACCTATCGAGAGACCGTGAAAGGCGTCACGCGCGATGTGGTCGGCGCGAGACTAATTGGAGGAGCGTTCCTGCATGATGCCAATCGCAACAATGAGCCGTCCATCCATGTCCATATGGTGGCGTCCGCCATCGGGGTGACCAAGCGGGGCAAGCTGCGCGCGGTCGATCTCCAGCACGCCTACAAGCACGCCAAACTGATTGGCCAATATGTGCATGCCAATTTTGCGCATACGGCGCGGCGCGACGGGTATCAGGTTGGACTTGATGATAAAGGCATGGCCGTGTTGGAGAACGCGCCCGAGGGCCTAGGCGCGGTCAGCGAGGCCCTGTCGACCCGCCGCGACGAAGTTCGCTCGGAAATCGATCGGCTCGGCGTTGCGACGCGCCAGGGGGAGGTCGCCGTGGTGCGGGCGACACGCGAGGCCAAATCGCCCGATACAGCTGATCTTCTCACCCATGCCAAAGCCGTTGCCGAGGCCAAAGGATTTGGGCCGGATCAAATCCGCGCCCTGGTACCAGATACACATCTCTCTTTGAAAGACGCCATGGCCGCCCGCGTCGATGGCGCCTTGCCGGGTTTTGTCGCCAAGACGCTCGCGGAGCAGTCGGGCAAAACGCCCGGAGAGCCGTCATCAACGCCACCGGGCGACGCGCCGGGCTTTGCGAAGCGCTTGGTGCGGCTCGCAGGCGCCGCGATCACCGAGATCTGGGCGCAGCTGAGCGATCAGTCGCGCAGCACCGACAAATACGCCCGGTCCTTCTATCCGGCGCCTCAGCTCTCAGATAGCGGACCGCGCCCCGATGTTTTTCGGCCCCCCGAAGACTATCCTGCCACACGCCTCGCGGCGCGCCATGAACTCGCTTATCAAATCCGTAGGGTTTCTGAACGCCAGGCCGCTTTCACTTTGCACGATGTGGTCTTGCCGACTTTGATCTCGGGTCTGAATGAAGACTTGCCCGGCGTGACTGAGACGCAAGTTCTAGGTGCGGCGCGAGACTTTGTTTCCGAAGGCCTGCTTGTCGTCGGGCGGGATCGTAAATCACTCTACACCGCAACCGGTCTCGAGCTGGAACGCGAGCAAAGGATTCACGAACATACTGAAAGGGGCAAAGGCCAATCGGTTCCGGTGCTTGCGCCAGACCCCGCTCAACGGGCCATCCATGCCTATGAGGCGGATGCCCACAAGCTGACAGATGGGCAGCGCCAGCTGGTCACCGCGATCTTGTCCTCCAAAGATCGGTTCGTCTCGGTCCAAGGCGTTGCTGGCACGGGCAAGACAACCGCGCTGCGGGCGGCGCAAAGCATCCTGAAAAGTAATACAAAGGCGACTGGCCATGTGCGCCTCTACGGCGTCGCCAATACCAAATCCGCCCGTGACGAAGTCCGCGCGCAGGGGATTGAAGCGCGCACCACAGCCTCCTTCCTGTCGCGCTTCACCCGCTACTTTCATACCGGCGTGCTTCCGACAGGCGAAGACAAGGCCGATTGGGAAAACACGGTCTTGCTGTTTGATGAAGCGTCCTTTGCCGGGAACGCCGACATGGAAGCCGCCATGGTGATCGCTGATAAGTTAGGCGTGCGCGGCTTTGTGGCCCAAGGCGACCGCGATCAATTACCCGCCATTCCCGCAGGCAATGTGCCCGATCTTATTTCTAAGCTGAGCCATGGCTTTACCGTCACCCTGTCCGACATTGTTCGCCAGACAAATCCAGATCTTCGCGAGGCGATTGAACAGTTGGTTGGGGCGAAGCCCGTTTCGGGCGCGCCGAATACCTATAAGCCAATCGGCGGACCGCGTGATGTGACGACACGGCTTTCCAAAGCGGTCGCAGCTTGGACAAAAGCCGATGCGATTACAGATCTCGGACTTGAGCGGGCAAGGGATAAAGACAGCCGCGCGGAGCAGCTTCAAGCCATCGCGGCCAGCGTTGCCGGGAAATGGCAGGCGCTGTCGCCACAAGAGCGCGCCGAAACCCTCGTCGTGTTTCCAACCCATGAATTGCGGGCGCTCTTTCATGATGAAGTTCGCCAAACGCTCAGGCAAGAAGGCGAAATCATTGGCGAAGACAAAGACCTGCAGGTCTTAAGGCCCAAACCCATGGGGCAGGCTGAAAAAGACCGCGCCGGAAACTATTCCAGCGGGGATGTGCTTGTCTTTTCCCAAATGGTGAGACGTATCGGGGCGCGGCCTGGCGCCCGCTTCAGCGTGGACCAGGTCGACCGGGACGCGAACCAGCTGGCTTTGCGCGATACGAAGGGCGAGTCTCACACGCTGTCCCTGTCGGATGGCCGTTCAAAGCTGCCTCGATTTGAAGTCTTTCGTGAAACCAGCGCCGCGTTCGCAATCGGTGACCGTATCCGAATTCTTCCCGGCGATCCCCGCAATCTCGCTGACGGGCTGACCGATTTGACGATCACTGGCGAAGACGGGCGCGGCCTGGAAGTCACCGGGCGGGTGTCCGAGCCGGGCGAGGACACCGCTGGAGAGACCCGGACGCTGCGTCTGCAAGCCGGGTCCACCACCGCCATGATGATCGATCATGATTATTCGCGCACCGTCTATGCCGCTCAGGGCCTCAGCGCGCTCCGCGTTTTGGCGGGCTTTCATAGCCAGTCCATCATGACCTCTTTCGCCAATCTCTACGTCATTGGATCGCGCGCCAAAGAAGCGCTCAGTATCATCACGGACAGCCTTGAGCGCGCGATGGACGCCGTGGCGCACAATCCCGGCATCCAGATGAGCGCCCATACGGCTATGGATCATCTCGAAGTCGAACACTTTATCGACCGGGCCCGGACCGAAATGGACGCGGCGCGCCAACACGCCAACCCCGATTTCGACGAATCACCGGCAGAGCCGGACATGGGCGCTCGTGTCCGCGAAGATAGAGCGGAGGGCACACCCGGCGGCGGCGCGTCTGAGACGCCCATGTCGGAGGAGCGGCCCGCCGATCTCGACCGCGATCACGAACTCGAACTTGAAGACGAAGTCACCCTGGACCCGCAGCCTGATCGGGAGGTGGGAGATTGAAAGTGCTTTTGATCACTCTCGCTCTCTGGATGAGCGCCGCTCAGGCATTCGCTGAACCGATCAGGCCGTGGTGGGTGGAGGGGGCGTTCGCCTCTGCTGACCTTGCGCCATTGTCCCGGCCCAGCCCTCAGCAAACCGCTTTGCCAGAACGATTGCCATCGGTGCTCACGCTTATTCAGCGCGCTGCTGTCTTGCATGGCGTTGATGCTGATCTATTGCGCGCGCTCGTCGCTCAGGAAAGCGCCTATGATCCAGGCGCGGTTTCAGAAGACGGCGCGATCGGGCTTGGTCAGCTGATGCCCGTCGTCGCCGATTGGTGCGGGGTCACAAATCGCTTCCACCGCGTCCAGAACATTGACTGCGCCGCCAGGCACTTACGTGTTCTGCTGAGCAAATATCGCGGCGATGAACGCCTCGCGCTCGCCGCCTATAATGCCGGCGAGCCTGCGGTCGATCGATGCCGCTGCGTGCCGAGCTATCCTGAAACACAGGACTATGTCGCGCGCGTGCTCGTCCTTCGCAGCGCTTCGAGCGGGGACGCCTCATGACCCGTTCCCCACGCCTGTCTTCGCCATGCCTTCCCGCAACGCTCACGCAAAGGAGCCCCTTATGACCGACACCTCGCATCCGCCAGATCGCCCTTTGGCCGCGATCGCTGCCATGACGGCCTATGTGGCGCGCTGGCCGTTTCGCCATGTTCACGGATCAGATTGGCTGCGTGAGAGATTCTCAGTCTCGCTCACTGAAGTGAGTTCAAGAACCATTGCCCGAACATATGGGCTCTATTTCAGGGACAGTGAAAGCCCGCCCAAAGTCGAGGATTTACGGCTCGTCACGCTCATGCAGACCCTAATTCTCGCGACCCTGATGGCTCTGATCTGGCTGAGCTGGACGATGACCGATGATTATGTCCTGCCGGCTCTGATGGCGTTCAGCGTTTTTCATCTTGTCCCATCGCGTCAGGATTTCCTCACTGAAGGGAGGTTGGCTGACCGTGTTCCATCCTGGTTGACCCCAATCACTGGCGCTTTGTCTTTCGTCGTGTCTCTTCCAGGCATGCTGATCGCGCTCCCCGCAGCCATTGTCTGGGGCGTGATCGGAACCCTAAAGCTGAAAGCGGCGAAAGGGGGGATAAGCTGATGCCGACCGGATTTCTCGCAAGCGCTTTGGTGCCGGCCTTCTGTGAGGAAGCCATCCGGTCGAGCTATCTCTTCTATTTGGGGGATCGCGGACGGCGGCGACGGGTTGTTCTATCCTTGGCCGCGGTGTTCGTCATTGGAGAGCTCTTGTATGATCTCTCACTCTTTCCTGCGGCACGGGCTGAAGTCGGCGATCAATTGGCGATCATACTATTGCTTGTCGCCTTGACCAGTGGAGCCGCGCTCCATATCGCGCTGACCTTTTGGACGGCGGCCCGGCAGCGACGCGGCGCGGGCGTCTGGCTCGTCTTTGCGATCGCCCTCATCGCTCATGGCCTCTTCAATCTAGCAGGGATTGGCCTAGTCGGAATGCTAGCATGAATATCCGCTGCATCCTCATCCTTTCGCTTATTATGAGTGCAAGCGCCGGCGCGCTCGGACTGTTATATGGCATAGGCGCGGGCGGCGGGGCAGTGCTTATGGGCTATGCGATCTGTCTTGGGATCGCAGCATTGGCTTTACGATACGTATCCGGAAATCCAGAGCTCGCCAGCGACCCGCATGCTCATGGTTCGGATGAATTCGTCTCCTCTGGGCACCAAGCATGCACCAGCGAAAGAGGACAGATTGTTTTACCCAAAGCGGTAGAGGCCAAGACAATGGCGTGCGCGGTTCAAGAGCCTGAGGTGCGCAGCACGTCCACACGCGCAGAGATGAGCGCCGTTCAACAGGTGCTGGACCTGGACGGCATGGCAGAGCTGCGCACACAGGAAACGGTCAATGGCGTCTGGATCATTACCGAAGCCAGCGACATGGCGTTAGGAGCCATTGAAGCGGCCTGTTTGAAAACACTAGATCCAAGCAACAATGATGAGACCCGGGTCCGGCGTTGGTTTGAAATAATCGCAAGTTTGCGCGCTGTGGATCGCCGGGCTTTCCCGAAAGCCGAACTGCGCCGCAGTCATGTTGCTGAGCAGCAGGGCGTCAGCAAAGAACAAGTTCGCCAAATCGATCAGGGTCGATATGCGCCGCTCAACAAACTATTGGAAGCGATCGAGCCAGCGATCTTATGAATGTTGCCAGTACCCTGTGTTTATAGACCATTACCCCCGAATTACCTCCGTTTTAGCGCGACACATCCTTGTCCATGGCGTCACACTGAGCCCGTCCAAACAAGGAGAATGAGTGATGACTGGGCAAGTAAAGTTACTGACCGCGAAAGAAGTTCTGGTGATGACCGGATATAAAAGCCGCACCACTTTGTGGCGAAGGGTCAAATCCGGTGAATTCCCGGCGCCCATCGCGCTCAGTGCGAATGCGACGCGCTGGAAGCGCGAAGAGGTCGAGGCTTGGGTCGAGGCGCTGCCCGCCATTGGTTATGGGCGGCCGGTTGGTGAACCAAGCACTTGAGGCCGTGTTTACCGCGAAGGTTTTCGTCTCTTCCGTCATGGGGGCGTTTCGTAGGGGGTAAGATATCTGCGCGGCGCGCTCCAATAAGATGTCATATTCTGATACAGTTTTTAGTATGATTGCATGGACGCTTTCATTTATTGCGTTTAGTTAATGCGCGGTGATGGCGAAATTCCATTGCAGAACACGACCTATTGGTGTGCCTCATGTCCGAAGAACGGCCAGAAATCAGACGGGCGAAAACCCATGCTAAAGAACGCCGACAGCATCTGCGTCAAAAGGGCCTGCGCCCAATCGAAGTTTGGCTGACTGAGGACCAGATCGCCGCCATCGACTATTTCGTGCAAGCTCAGGACAGCGCCAACCGGGTTGATGGGCTCGCTGATTGGGCGACCAGTATGCAGAAACATGTTCTCGCCGATCCCATGGTGACCGAGCTGACCAAGCGATATCAACTGCCGACTGTTTATCATGGCGTCGTGGTCGCACTCCAGTTTTTGAGGCATATCGCCGAAACCTACGACCTCACCGTTGAGGATGCGGCTGGACTTGAATGTTTCCAAATGCGCGCAGATGGTCGTGTGCGCGTTGCCGACCAGAACGCGGACGACGAAGACGAGCCGAGATTCAAGGTGAAATAGGTCTGCCACTTAGGATTTGGCGCGCACGTTGCTTGCCGATCAAAAGATGAAACTTTATTTTTCCTTCCGCGCGGCCCATGGGTCATGCGTCTGATCGATCGCGATATCGGATCGCTCGTTTCTGGCGATCTTGAGATCTCCGCAGAGACGGCGAACGCCCTTCGGTCTGCCTATGCCGGAATAGCAAGCGACGAGGAGATGACGCGCGCCATTGAAGCAGTCCGCAGCGCGCGAGAGAGCCATCAGTGGTTTGCGTGCGATTGCCGCGCAGATGAAAACATCTATCCGCTTATTGCACCCGCCTACCTAACATCGGCCAAGACTTATTACTTACGCCGACTGGTCGGGCCGAAACGACCGCTCCACGCCGTGAGCTGCCCGTTTTTCAGGGAACGCCCCGAACCGGGATTAGGTCGCGTCCGAGGGGCACCGTCATCAGCCAGGCCACCGGATGGGTTCTTTTCGGTCATAGATCACGAGGCTGCCAGGAAGGTTGCAGGTGGCAGAGATCAACTAAGGTCGATCACTTCAGTACGCCAATACACACCGCCGCCGCTTGCGCGCCAGCTTTGGCGTCTCATGAGATTGGCCCGTCTTAATCACCTGCCGCCGGTACAATCATCTGCGCCGCCGTCCATCTCCGCGGAATTCTCGCGATTGCGCGCGGCCGCTGAGAACGTCCTGGTTTCGAAAGGTGTTCCTCTTGCCCGGGTTCTGGGGACGCATCCGGAAGCGTATACCAGCAATCGGTTGTTCGCGCAGATCCGCCAGGTCCAAAGAGCGTCAAGCAACGAGGCACCACTGCAAGGGTTTCTGGCGCTGTTTGCCCGGTCTGCCTCACAGGAAACGATACATGGCGCGGAAGGGGCGGATATTCAGCTTGAAGGCGGGGTCGTAACCGCGCCGGGCATTGGCTTGGTGGATGATGGCCCCTTCCTGATCCTAGCGGTGATTGGGGATCGTGCCGGGCAGGGCGGTCTAGCCGCGCTGCGGGCGTATGCGCAGCCGATTTATAGTGCGACCCAATTCATGCCGGTAATGACGACGCTCGGCAGATCGCTTGTGAAATCCTTGAATTCCATACGATGGTCGCTGGCGAAGCGAAGGTCTGATTTGCGCATTTCGTTGGAGATGCCGCTATTTGCTCTAGAAACATCAGGCGGTCCTGTCCGCCCCGACATCATGATAGAGGTTTCTTCCACAATAACCGGAGAAGTGCGAACGACGTCCCTGTTTGTAGAGGCGCAATACGAGGATGCTTCTATCGCAGCGCATTTGCGTGATAGTGTTGGACCGGTTTTCTCCGTCCTTCCCGCTGATTTGGAGAACGAAGACGCGTTCAAGCGTCGCCTGACGAGCGCGCTTCTTTTTTGAACAGCCGCGCAAAGGCTGACACCTAGTATGATGCAGTTTGTTCCTTCGCAGCGTCCGGCGTTTAAAATCGTTGGTGGGTTTTATGGTGGGTGAGTGCGCTCAATCACCGTAAAAATACAACAATAACAAGAGCTTATAAGGGTGTAGTGGCTCCGCGAGTAGGACTCGAACCTACGACCGGGCGATTAACAGTCGCCTGCTCTACCAACTGAGCTATCGCGGAACAGCTGAAGACGGGTGAATAGCAGACCCGAAAACCGGTTCAAGCCCCCACATGCTGCAGACTGACAAAAACTTGCACTTTTCGCAAAAAAAAGGCGGGAGACATGAAGCTCCCGCCGAGGCGTTGGGTGATGGTGGGTGTCTCCAAGAGAAGACAGGATCAACATCCCTCAAATTGGTTAACGGGCTGTAAACGGTTTGAAAACGCCGGCACGAAAATTCGCAAAACTGTGTTTACGACTTCGAAATCATGTAAATCGCTGCGCGGGCGACCTGGTCGCGGCCGGCGGGCGGGCTGTGGCGGATTGGAGTGGTGATTTGAAAGTCTGGAGGCTCCGACCGGAATCGAACCGGTGTACACGGATTTGCAATCCGCTGCGTCACCACTCCGCCACAGAGCCGGACCAGAAGGCGCGTCGTTTAGCAACGAACTCGGCCGCATGCAATCTGTCCTTTTCATGCGACGTGCGTTTATCGCGCATTGCACACCGGAAATCCCATGTTAAAGGGCTGACTATTACGCGACAGCCAGCCCGAGAGGGAATGAGAGATGAATTACGATAAAGCCCGTGAGATCATGGTCGACACGCAGGTGCGCCCGAATGATGTCTCGAATCCCGAAATCGTCTCGGCCTTCATGAAAACCCCGCGCGAGGCCTTCGTGCCATCTTCGCGCAAATCGGTCGCTTATTCGGAGCTGGAAATCGAGACTTCGGAAGGCCGGTCTCTCTGGACGCCGCGCGATACGGGCAAGCTGGTGAAGCTGGCGGGTATCAAGCCGACGGATATTGTGCTCGTCGTAGGTGCCGGCTCTGGGTACGAAGCGGCGCTTATCAGCCGTCTTGCGGAAACTGTCATCGCTCTTGAAGAGGGCGAAGCTCGCGTCGATGCCATGTCAGAACGCTTCACCGCGCTCGGCATTGATCAGGCGGTCGCCGTTGAAGGCGATATTGCCAAGGGTCTGCCGGACCAGGCACCCTTTGACGTGATCTATGTGTGCGGCATGGTCGAAACCCTGCCGGAAGCTTGGACAGAGCAACTCGCCGAAGGGGGGCGTCTGGCCGTTGTCATGCAGGTCGAAGAAAATCTTGGCCGCGGAAAACTCTATACGCGCGCCGGGGATACGGTGTCTGCACGTGAAGGATTCGACGCGTTTCCCCCGAAATTCTCTGCATTTGACCGCAAGAAGGCATTTGTTTTCTAAAAACGTCTGCTCTGCGACATCTTGTTAAGCATCCAGAAAAGTGAACAGTGTTCACTATCGCCGTTGGCTCCCTTATATTAGAGAAATCGAATATAAGGAATTGAACCGGTTGGAGCTTGAGGAGCGCCGCATGAATTTCCACAGAACCGTCGCCGTATCAGTCATTGCGTTGAGCGCAGTCTCTCTGCCTGCTGCCAATGCGGAAACGCTGGCGGATGCCGTAAACGCCGCGCTCGCGACCAATCCGGGGCTGCAGGCGCAGCGCGCGGAAGCGGATATCGCTATCGAGAATGTCGAACAGGCCCGGTCGCAGGGGCGCACGACGGTCGATCTGTCAGGTAGCGCGGGCATCGAGTACATCGATTCCAATGCGCCCTTCGCTGAATTGGCGGGCACCAATGGGGATCGTCCCATTGCCAGCGCGCAGATACAGGCAGCAAAACCGATCTATACCGGCGGTCGTATCCGCGCAGGTGTGCGACAGGCACAGGCCGGAGTGGACGCCGCTGAGTCGCAATATGTCGCCGCAGAGCAGGATCTGATCCTGCAAGTCGTCACGGCCTATGTGGATGTACGCAGCGATCTGGAAGCTGTCACGATTCGAGAAAACAATGTCGAAGTGACGGGCGAGCAGGTGCGCGCCGCGTCTGACCGGTTTGATGTGGGCGTTGTGACGCGCACCGACGTATCCTTGTCTCAGGCCCGGCTGGAGGGCGCGCGTGCTGCCCTGGCCGGTGCGCAGGCAACACTCGAAGCAGATATTGCGAACTACCAGTTCCTGACCGGCCTGACGCCCACCGATCTCGCGCCGCCGCCTCCGCTCCCGCCTTTGCCCGCATCACTGGACGACGCGCTTCAGATCGCACTGGACAACAATCCGGACCTGATCGCCGCGCGCCACGCAGAACGTGCCGCACGCGAAGCCATCGAAGTGGCCAAGGGCCAGTACAAGCCGCAGATCAGCATCGTGGGAACGGCTGCGCGACAAGAGACCTACAATGATTTCACCCAGCGCGATTCGAGTGTGTCGGCTGTCGCTCAGGGTACGATCCCGCTCCTGTCCGGCGGCCTGATCCAGAGCCAGGTGAAATCGGCCAAACTGCAACGTGCTCAGGCACAGCGTCAGATCGATACACTCCAGCGCAGCATCCGCGCCCAGATCGCGCAATCCTGGTTCGGCTATGAAGCATCGCTCCGCTCTATCGCGGCATCCGAGCGTCAGGTCGAAGCGGCCCAGATCGCGTATGATGGTGCAAAGGAAGAACTGGCTGTCGGCATCCGCACCACGCTGGATGTGCTGGATCAGGAGCAACAATTGTTCGAGGCCCGGCTCTCACTGGTTCAGGCGGAACGCGACTCCTATGTCGCCGCTCACAATCTGCTGCGTGCAACAGGACAATTGGCGCCGGAAATGCTGCTTCTGGATGGCGAGGTCGGGGACTCACGTTAACAGTGATAAAAACTTGTTAACACAATCCCCTTAGCGGTTAACGCATAGGGATTCGAACCGCATTACATATCTAAGGGGCTGGCCATGGCCAATGAAGCACACAAGGAACCGACGATGGAGGAAATCCTCGCGTCGATCCGCAAGATCATCTCCGACGATGACGTCGCGCCTCAGGCTGAAGAACCTGCTGCGGTTGAAGAGGCCTCTGCGACAGAAGAATTCAATGCTGACGACCTGCATGACATTGATGATGTCATGTTCGAGGACGAACCGGCCGCAGACGTGCAGCCTGTTGAAGTAGAGATGGAGTCCGAGGTCGAGGACGCGTTTGAAGTCGAATTCGAACAGTTCGAATCGACCGCCGATGACGTTAGCGAGCCGCCGAGCTTCGAGGAAATGCTTGGCGCGGCCCGTGCGGTCGTTGCGGCGCCAAAAGCCGAAGAAGCAGAAGAGCTTGTAGAAGAAGTATTCCCGGAAGCGGTGGCGGAAGATGTCGCTCCGGAACCAGAATTTCAGCCTGAACCTGAACCCGTTGCACCGGAACCGGTGGCGGCATCCGTGGAGGAAGACATGGCGGCAACTGCACGCTATCAGCAAACTGTACTCACCGACGACCAGACGGCCGATGTGGCGGCTGGCGCGCTGGGCAAACTCATTTCCAAGATGGATATGGGCGGTGACAATACGATCGAGGGGCTTGTTCGCGAGATGCTCAAGCCGATGATGAAAGATTGGCTCGATGCCAACCTTCCGAAGATCGTTGAAGAGAAAGTCGAGGCCGAGGTACAGCGCATTGCCCGCATGGCGCGCTAGCCTCTCCTGACAAATACGTTATAGGGAAGGGCGCGCCGTCACTGGCGCGCCTTTTCTTTTACATGGAATACGCCTGAACCAATGCTCGACCAAAGATTTGACCCCGCAGAAGCCGAACCACGCCTGTACAAGGCCTGGGAAGACCAAGGCTGCTTCAAACCCTCCGGCGATACGTCTGCGCAGGCCTATTCCATCGTCATTCCACCGCCGAACGTAACCGGTGTGCTGCACATGGGCCACGCGCTCAACAACACGCTTCAGGATGTGCTTATCCGGTTCGAGCGGATGCGCGGTAAGAACGTCCTCTGGCAGCCCGGCACAGACCATGCCGGCATCGCGACCCAGATGGTGGTTGAGCGCAAGCTGGCCCAGGACGGCAATCAGGATCGCCGCTCCATGGGGCGTGATGCATTCGTGGATCGCGTGTGGGAGTGGAAAGAGGAATCCGGCGGCGCGATCGTCGGCCAGCTGAAGCGCCTCGGCGCGTCTTGTGACTGGTCGAAGGAAGCCTTCACGATGGGCGACCGGAACGACCCGGACAACAGCATGATGCGCGCGGTCACCAAAGTGTTCGTCGAGTTGTACAAGAAGGGCCTGATCTATCGCGACAAGCGGCTCGTGAACTGGGATCCGCACTTCCAGACAGCCATTTCCGATCTCGAAGTCGATCAGCGCGAAGTGCCCGGCCATTACTGGCATTTGCGCTACCCGCTCGCTGATGGCGTCACCTACATGCACCCGGTCAAGGATGAAGACGGGAATGTCGTGGATCAGGAGATGCGCGACTACATCGTCGTGGCCACGTCACGCCCGGAAACCATGCTGGGCGATACCGGCGTTGCGGTGCATCCGGAAGATCCGCGCTATGCGGGCCTGATCGGCAAATTTGTCGAGCTGCCCATTGTTGGCCGCCGTATACCGATCATTGCCGATGAATATGCCGACCCGGACAAGGGCTCCGGTGCGGTGAAGATTACCCCGGCGCATGACTTCAACGATTTCGAAGTCGGCAAGCGGGCGGGCCACACGCCACTGAACATTCTGAACGCCACCGCGCATATCGTGGATGGCGGAGAGGCGGACGAAGCTGGCATTCCAGCCGAGTATCGCGGCCTTGAGCGGTTTGAGGCGCGCAAGAAAGTTGTTGAGGCATTCGAGGCCGCAGAACTCCTTCAAGAGATCGAGAACCTCAAGATCGAACAACCTTTCGGCGACCGCTCCAATGTCGTCATTGAGCCGTGGATGACGGATCAATGGTATGTCGACGCCAAGACGATGGCCGAGCCCGCCATTGCGGCAGTAAAGGACGGCAAGACCAAATTCATCCCGGAAAACTGGGAAAAGACCTATTTCAACTGGATGGAAAACATCCAGCCCTGGTGTGTCTCCCGGCAGCTCTGGTGGGGCCACCGGATTCCGGCATGGTACGACGAAGACGGCAATGCGTATGTCGCCTTGAGCGAAGCGGAAGCGCAAGCTGAAGCAGGTCCGGACAAGAAACTTGTTCAGGACGAAGACGTCCTCGACACTTGGTTCTCCTCCGCCCTCTGGCCTTTCTCCACACAGGGCTGGCCGGACAAGACGCCGGACCTTGACACCTTCTTCCCGACGGCGACGCTTGTCACCGCGTTCGACATCATCTTCTTCTGGGTTGCCCGGATGATGATGATGAGCCTCGAATTCATGGGAGAAGTTCCGTTCAAGGATGTCTACATCCACGCCCTCGTTCTCGACGAGAAGGGGCAGAAGATGTCCAAGTCCAAGGGCAACGCCATGGACCCGTTGGAGCTGATCGACGAGTACGGCGCCGACGCGCTGCGCTTCACGATGGGCCGTATGGCCGGGCAGGGGCGCAACATCCGCCTGTCCAAGCAGGCCGTTGAGGGCAACCGCAACTTTGCCACCAAGCTCTGGAATGCCGCGCGCTTTGCCGAAATGAATGAATGCGGCGCGCCGGGCGAGATTGACTTTGGCAAGATCGAAAGTCCGGTGAACCGCTGGATTCTGTCCGAACTTACTCAGTGTGCTGCGGACGTGACCAAGGGCATTGAGGACTACAAGTTCAATGAGGCCGCGGGTGCGCTCTACAAGTTCATCTGGAACACGCTGTGTGACTGGTATCTCGAACTGATCAAGCCACTGCTGGCCGGTATGGACGATGCCGCCAAACAGGAAACCCGCATGGTCTGTGGCTATGTGCTCGATGAGTCGCTGAAGCTGTTGCACCCATTCATGCCGTTCGTGACGGAAGAATTGTGGGATCGCCGCGCTGAAGGTCGCGCTGCTGACAAGGGCTTCCTGATGCACCAGTCTTGGCCATCGATCGAGGTGTTCACGGATGAGGCCGCATCGAATGAAATCAACTGGGTGATCGACATGATTACGGAGCTCCGCTCCCTCCGCAATGACCTTGGCGTTCCTGCCGGGACGAAATTACCGCTCACGTTAGTCAATGCCGGTGCGGAGATCGAAAACCGGGCAATGACGCATGAGGATGTCCTGAAGCGTCTTGCGCGGCTGGAAGACATCTCCATGACCGACACCACCCCCGACGGCGCTGTCACGGCAGTTATCGGCGAAACCATGTCGGCCTTGTCGGTCGCGGATATTGTCGACATCGACGAAGCCCGCAAACGGCTCGACAAGGAACTCGCCCAGCTCGACAAGGACATCACCTCGACCGAGAAGAAGCTGTCGAACGAGAAATTCGTTTCGCGCGCGCCAGCAGAGATTGTCGAGGAAAACCGCGAGCGCATCGTTGACTGGACGGCCCGGCGCGAAAAGCTGAAAGTTGCCCGAAAGGGGCTTGAAGGTCTCTGATCATTGCGGGCATCCTGATCCGGATGAACAGGAGCTTCCCTCATGACCCTTCGCTACCTGATGACCGCTGCGGCGGTCTTGCTGGGCGCTTGCGCCACGCCCACGGCGCCAGAGGCCGAGCCGAACATGCCTGAATGGCGGCTGGTCATTCATGGCGGGGCGGGTGTGATCACGCGCGATGGCATGAGTCCGGAAATGGAGGCGGCCTACACCGCGGCGCTGGAAACCGCGCTTGAAGCCGGGGCTGATGTTCTGCGCTCGGGCGGCAGCGCGCTTGATGCGGTTGAGGCGGCGGTCATCCCGATGGAAGACGATCCGCTGTTCAATGCCGGCTATGGCGCAGTGATGACAGCCAGCCAGGAACACGAACTCGACGCATCGATCATGGATGGTCGCGAGCGAAATGCTGGTGCTGTGGCGGGCGTGAAGCGCGTGCGCAATCCCGTCAAGGCCGCCCGCGCCGTGATGGAGCGGTCCGAACATGTCATGTTCTCTGGGGATGGTGCGGATACCTTCGCCGAGGGGCAGGGCCTCGACATGGTCGACAATTCCTACTTCTACACGGAGCGTCGGCAGAACGCGTTGGAGCGTGTATTGAAAAACAGGCAGCGTACCGCCGAAGATCGCCACGGCACGGTCGGCGCGGTTGCCATCGACAAGGACGGTAACCTTGCAGCGGCGACGACAACGGGCGGCATGACGGCGAAAGCTGCTGGCCGCGTTGGAGATTCCCCGCTGATCGGCGCGGCGACCTATGCAGAGAATGGCGTTTGCGCCGTTTCTGCGACCGGGCATGGTGAGTACTTCATCCGCGTCGGCGTGGCAAAAACGATCTGCGACCGGGTAAAGCTGGCCGGCGAGACAATTGAACAGGCCTCCGAAACAGCGCTGGGCGAAGTGGCAGAACTGGGCGGCGATGGCGGCGTAATCGTCATCGGCGCGGATGGCACCTTCGCCTTTGTCTTCAATTCGGAGGGCATGTACCGGGGCGTCGTTGACCCTTCCGGGGCAAGAACTGCCATCTATGGCGACGATTAGCCTCTTTTCCGCAAAAGGATTGCGCGCTAGGGGCAATCAACACCAAACAGGATAGAACACCCTCATGAGCAAGACCTGGGACAAATCAAGACTGCCCTCCCGCCACGTTACCGAAGGTCCGGAGCGCGCACCTCACCGCAGCTACCTGTATGCAATGGGCCTGTCGACCAAGGACATTCAAAAGCCGCTGGTCGGCGTTGCATCCTGCTGGAATGAGGCGGCCCCGTGTAACACCGCGTTGATGCGCCAGGCGCATGCCGCGTCTGAAGGCGTGAAGAAGGGCGACGGCACGCCACGCGAATTCTGCACCATTACCGTCACCGACGGCATCGCAATGGGCCATGAAGGCATGCGGTCTTCACTGGTCAGCCGTGACACGATTGCGGACTCGGTCGAACTGTCGATGCGCGGCCATTCCTATGATGCGCTGGTCGGCATTGCAGGCTGTGACAAATCCCTGCCGGGCATGATGATGGCCATGCTGCGTCTGAACGTGCCCAGCGTCTTCCTCTATGGCGGCTCTATCCTGCCGGGCTCCTATGAGGGGCGCGACGTGACGGTGCTGGACGTGTTCGAGGCTGTCGGTGCGCATGCGGCCGGGTCCAACTCCATGACGGACGAGAAGCTGCACGCCCTGGAGAAAGTGGCCTGTCCGGGCGATGGTGCCTGTGGTGGCCAGTTCACGGCCAATACGATGGCGTGTGTGTCCGAAGCCATCGGCCTTGCGCTGCCCCTGTCGTCTGCGCTGCCAGCCCCCTACACCGACCGCGATGGCTACGCTGTGGCCAGCGGAGAAGTCGTGATGCAGCTGCTTGAGAAGAATTTGCGCCCGCGGGACATCTGTACGCGCGAAGCTTTCGAGAATGCCGCCATCGTCGTCGCCGCGACGGGCGGCTCCACCAATGCAGCGCTGCACCTGCCTGCCATGGCGCATGAGTGCGGCGTGAAGTTCGATCTCGAAGACGTTGCGAAGATCTTCCAGAAGACACCTTACATTGCCAATCTGAAGCCTGGCGGCGACTATGTGGCCAAGGATTTCGGTGAAGCGGGCGGCGTGCCGATGCTGATGAAGACGCTGCACGAATCCGGTCTGATCAATGGCGATTGCCTCACGGTGACTGGCAAGACCTGGGCGGAATATCTCGAAGATATCGAATGGGATCCGAACCAGAAAGTCATCCACCCGGCGACAGACCCGATCACGCCAACGGGCGGGGTCGTTGGACTGTGGGGATCGCTTGCGCCGGACGGTGCCATTGTGAAAGTGGCTGGCCTGTACGCGCTGCAATTCTCCGGTCCGGCCCGTGTGTTTGATGGGGAAGAAGCCTGCTTCAAGGCTGTCACCAATCGCGAATACAAGGAAGGCGACGTTCTGGTCATCCGCTATGAGGGGCCAAAGGGCGGCCCTGGCATGCGCGAGATGTTGTCGACCACTGCCGCGATCTACGGCCAGGGCATGGGCGACAAGGTGGCCCTCATCACCGATGGCCGGTTCTCCGGCGCGACCCGTGGTTTCTGCATCGGCCATGTTGGTCCGGAAGCGCAGGAAGGTGGCCCGATCGGCCTGATCAAGGATGGCGACATCATCACGATTGATGCCGAGAAGGGCACGATTGATGTGCACCTGACGCCCGCCGAACTGGAAGATCGCAAGCGCGATTGGAAACCGCGCGTCACGGCCTATGGCTCCGGCGCGTTGCACAAATTCGCAGCGCTGGTTGGTCCGGCCCACAAGGGCGCAACGACCCATCCGGGCTTCGAAGGCGAGCGACACGTCTACGCAGATATCTGACACGGGTTTTACCCGCTACGAATCCAAGCTTAACTGGGGCGGTCTGTTTGCTAGAGGCCGCCCCAGATGACTCAGGATACCCCTTCGATTGATCCCCGACCAACGCAGCAGCCGGTCGATCCGGATGTGCTGAAGGCCCTGGGCGACCTGCCAGAAGAGTTTCAGGGGTTTCCGCGCCTGTTTCAGGATGAGATCCGGCCTGCCTTGCTGACCCGCGAGGCCGAACGTCAGGACGCCGTCGCGAAGGCCCGCCAGGCGCGATATGTCGGCATTGCATTGGCCGTGATTGGCGGACTGGCCGGCGCGTTTCTGGTGCGTCACCCTATCGCCGCGATCATCGCGGTCGTTATCGGGATTGGGTATCTTTACTGGGGCGGCCGCGATGTCCGGCGACTGGGGAAGGAGGCGAAGGATTTGATCGTCCTTCCGGTCGTGCGTGAACTGGGTCTCAACTTCACCGCTGATCCCGGCTCGGTTGAGTCGATTTACAAGCATCGCCATGTCCGCACCGTACCCATCTGGGACCGTGCCAGTTATGAGGACCTGCTGACAGGCCAGCGGCACGGCGTCGATTTTGAATTGTTTGAAGCTCATCTGGAGGAGCGGCGATCCTCAACTGATTCCAAGGGGCGCACCCGGACGCATTGGGTGACGGTGTTCAAAGGCCAATGCCTGCGCTTCCAGTTCACGAAAACATTTTATGGCCGCACCCTGATCACGCGGGACGCCGGCTTCTTCAACCGCTTCGGCGGAGGCAAGGGCATGAGCCGGGCGTCGCTGGAAGATCCGGTGTTTGAAAAGATTTTCGAGGTGTACACGACCGATCAGGTGGAGAGCCGCTTCCTGCTGACGCCGGATCTGATGCAAAATCTCGTCGATCTGGAGAAAGCCTTTCATGGAGGTCGTCTGAAGGCCTGTTTTGATGGCGGCGAGATGTTCATTACGCTGGAAGGTGGCGACCTGTTTGAGCCGGGCAGCATGTTCAAGCCGCTCGACAGCGTGGACCGCGTGCGGGAACTGCTTACGGATTTCGCCGCAATCTTCGGGATTATGGACGCCGTGATCATTGGCCGCCGCAATGAAGGCCTGGCCCGCGATCCATCCTGAAATGGGGCGCTTCCGGGGCAGGCGCGTTCAGCTTTGCTTCAGTGACATCCTGCCATAAAGCCGACACGAGAGAGAAAGGCCCCTTCCATGATGAGATATGTTGTTGCTGCTGCATTGCTTGTTGCTGTTACGCAAACCGCTATCGCCCAGGCGATGACGGCGGCGGACGTTCAGCGCTGCAAGGCAATGGCCGCAACCATGGTCCCAAAGAAGGCTGAGATCGAAGCGTTGCAAGTGAAGCGGGACAAGATGGCCGAAAGCGTCGAGGCGAAGGGCGAAGCTTGGGAAGATGCGGAGATCCACCGTCTCGCATCGGCCTCCCACGCTGAGAAGGCGGAGCAGAACAAGTCGGCCTACCAGGCAGCGAAGAAAAAGCTGATGGGCACCGAACAGGCCCTGCAGGCACTTGCCCGCCAGTTCAATCAGGACATCGCGTCCTATAATCAGAGCTGTGCGACGGATAAATAACGCCGTAACGTTCTTCACGTCACTCTGGACCTGACCGCCCGTTGGTGCGCATCTGGCCGTTCGCCATCGCACTGACTCGCATTGCCCACCAAAATTCTCATACGTGTCAACGTTGACAACTTGATTTTGATGGGCTCCTTGTTGTGCGATAACATTCGAGGCTACGCTTCGGAATAAGCAGACAAGCGGGCAGGGGCTTGCCTGCCGCGATAAATGGGAGGGCGCGCGGGAATGAGCGACGCATCAACGACTGTAAACACAGATGCAGGACAGGGCAGTTTTGGCCAGGTTCTGTTGATCACCGCCGTCGCCACGATCGGCGGATTTCTTTTCGGCTTTGACTCAGGCGTAATCAACGGAACGGTTGATGGCCTGCGCGTGGCCTTTAATTCACAGGATATCGGCACCGGGTTTAACGTGGCCTCCATGCTGCTCGGCTGTGCTGTCGGCGCGGCACTGGCTGGTACGCTGTCAGATGCCTTTGGCCGTCGTACGATGATGATCGTGGCGGCAGTCTGTTTCATCATTTCGGCTTTCGGGTCCGGTGTTGCCGGATCGTCGACAGAGTTCGTGATCTATCGCGTGATCGGCGGACTGGCCGTCGGCGCTGCCAGCGTCATGTCGCCAGCCTATATTTCCGAGGTCGCTCCGGCGAAGTATCGCGGGCGTCTGTCCTCGATCCAGCAGGTCGCGATCATTAGTGGCCTCTTCATCGCTTTCGTCTCGAACTATCTGATTGCGCAGGCGACCGGTGGATCAGCCATGAATGAATGGCTACTCGGCTTTGAAGCCTGGCGCTGGATGTTCTGGATGGAATTGCTGCCGGCAACCTTCTTCCTCGTTGCCTTGCTGTTCATTCCTGAAAGCCCGCGTTTCCTCGTCGCCCAGGGGTCGACTGATCAGGCGCGTTCGATCCTGACACGTCTCTCCGGCGCAAAAGCGGCGCACCGCAAGGTCGATGAAATCGAAGAGTCGCTCGCCAATGACCACAAGCCATCTCTCAAGGATGCGCTGGGCCAGTTCGGCTTCAAACCAATCGTCTGGGTCGGCATCGGTCTGGCTGTGTTCCAGCAACTGGTCGGCATCAATGTCGTCTTCTACTATGGCGCGGTTCTCTGGCAGGCTGTCGGCTTCTCCGAAAGCGATGCCCTGCTCATCAACATCATCTCCGGGGCAGTCTCCATTGTGGCTGTGATCATTGCCCTTCTGCTGATCGACCGGATCGGCCGCAAGCCGCTGCTCTGGGTCGGCTCCGTTGGCATGACGGTCACCCTGGCACTGCTCGTGGTCTGTTTCTCCAATGCGGTTACGGTGGATGGCGCCGTCAGCCTGCCGGGCAGCTATGGCTTGATCGCCCTGTTGTCAGCGAACGCCTATGTTGTGTTCTTCAACGCATCCTGGGGCCCGGTCATGTGGGTGGCGCTCGGTGAGATGTTCCCGAATCAGGTGCGCGGCGCGGGTCTCGCCATCTCTGGCTTTGCTCAGTGGATTGCCAACTTCGCCATCACGATGACCTTCCCGATCATGCTGGCAACGGCTGGTATCGGTCTGGCTGGTGCGTATGGCTTCTATGCCGTGTGTGCCCTGATCTCGGTCTTCTTCGTGTTCAAGGCGGTCCGCGAGACCAAGGGACTCGAGCTTGAGGAAATGCAGGGCTAGGGCCCTTCGACCATTCCGCCCTCGCCGGACGTTCGGCGGGGGCGATTTTTACAAATCAACAAGGGAGGTCGCGATGGCCAAGGCTGTCCGGAAATCGTCAATCATTTCACTGCTGGGTGGCGTCGCCTGTGTGGCATTGGTTGCCGCCTGCGCAAACACACCGATAGAGGCCGAGACGACTGAAACGCTGACTGTTGCCGAACCGGTGCAAACCGCGTTGATGACTGAACGCGATCTTGTCGTGACGCCGGAGCTATGGCCGGAGATTACGGTTCCCGCACTCGACCCGGCGATTGAGGCGCAGATCGACGACATCATGTCGAAGATGACTCTGGAACAGAAGGTGGGCCAGGTCATTCAGGCGGACAGCGACAGCGTCACGCCGGAAGATGTGAAGACATACCGTCTCGGCTCTGTGTTGAGCGGCGGCAGCTCCGCACCCGGCGATGAGGCCTTCGCGCCGATGGATGCCTGGATCGCTGCGGCCGATGCCTATTGGGAGGCCTCCGTCGACCCGGAAGGCGTCGAGATTGCAATTCCGATCATCTGGGGCATTGATGCCGTCCACGGCCATGCCAACCTCGCCGGGGCGACCATCTTTCCGCACAACATCGGCCTTGGCGCCGCGAACAATCCGGACCTGATCGAAGACATTGCCCGCATCACGGCAGAAGAGTTGATCGTGTCCGGTCATGACTGGACCTTTGCGCCCACCATTGCCACGCCGCGCGATGATCGCTGGGGCCGGACCTATGAAGGCTATTCCGAAAGCCCGGAAATCGTCCGCGAATATGCCGAACGGATCGTCTACGGACTGCAGGGGCGCCCCGGTGATGAAGACTTCCTCGGTAATGGTCGGGTGATCTCTAGCGCGAAGCACTATGTTGGCGATGGCGGCACAATGGACGGCATCGACCAGGGTGAAACGCAGGCGACCGAACAGCAGATCATCGACATTCACGCACAAGGATATTTCACCGCGCTCGAAGCCGGTGTGCAGACCGTCATGTCGTCCTTTTCAAGCTGGCAGGGCGTGAAGATGCATGGCAGTCACGCCATGCTGACCGAGGTTCTGAAAGACCGTATGGGCTTCACCGGATTCGTTGTGGGTGACTGGAATGGTCATGGCCAGGTGCCAGGTTGTACGAATACGGACTGCCCGCAATCTCTGAATGCCGGTCTCGACATGTATATGGCTCCGGACAGCTGGCGTGGCCTGTATGACAGCACGCTGCAGCACGTGAAGGATGGCAACATCCCGATGGAACGCCTTGATGACGCCGTGCGCCGCATCCTGCGTGTGAAGCTCGCCTATGGCATCTTTGACAAGCCGGCACCAAGCGCGCGTCCGGGCGCAAATGATGAAAGCCTGCTCGCCACGGATGAAGCGCGTGAAGTAGCTCGCCGCGCTGTGCGGGAATCGCTTGTCCTCTTGAAGAACAATGACAATCTCCTGCCGCTGTCTACAGACCAGACCGTTCTGGTTATCGGCGATGGCGCAGACAGCATCACGAAGGCCGCTGGCGGTTGGACTCTGTCCTGGCAGGGCGGCGGATATGAGAACAGCTATTTCCCGAATGGTGAATCCATTCTCGAGGGCATCGAGAAGGCGCTGCTGCCAGGTGGCGGCACGCTTGTCTTCGACCCTTCCGGGGAAACGGATGTGGACGCCGATGTCGTGATCGCCGTCTATGGCGAAAACCCGTATGCTGAAGGCATCGGCGACATCCGTACGATGGATTTTGTGCCGAATGGCTTCGACACCGAGACGCTGGAAACCTTCAAGGACAAGGGCGTGCCGGTTGTATCGGTCTTCCTGTCCGGGCGTCCGCTCTGGGTGAATCCAGAGATCAATGATTCCGACGCATTCGTTGCGGCCTGGCTGCCGGGCTCTGAAGGGGGCGGTATTGCAGACGTCCTGTTCCAGACGGAGCCGGAGCATGACTTCACAGGGCGTTTGTCTTTCTCGTGGCCAGCCTCCGCACAGCCGGGCCTGCTGAACTCTGAAGATGCGCCGTATGAGCCATTGTTCGCCTATGGCTACGGCCTCAGCTATGGCGACACCGCGACCAATCTCGGCGAGTTGAGCGAAGACCCTGGCCTGTCGGAAGACCTGCAAGGCAATGCAGATCCACGGACGCTGTTCAAGCGCGGTCGCCCCGGTGATCGCTGGAGCGCGCTGCTTGCTTTTGAAGGGTCGTATACGACGCTTCCAGCCGGTGCAACGGAACTGGCCGGTCTCTCTGTCTCACGGACAGACTATGAGATTCAGGAAGATGCGCTGGTCATGTCATGGTCCGAGCCATCAGGCGCGCTCTATATCGGCTCCTTCGCGAACGCTGTCGATCTGAGCGATGCGGGCGAAGCTGGTCTGGATATCGTCTTCGCGGCCAAAGTGCCGGATGGCGGCGAGCACAAGCTGGCGATCAGCGGCTCCTGCGATCAGAGTGGACAGTGCGAGACGGTTGAGGTCTTCACGGTTACCGGAGACGAGTGGGCAGAGTATCGTGCGCCAACGGCCTGCATGGGTCTGACCAATCTTGAACACGTCGATATTCCGGCTGTGATTGGAACGGTTGAGGCAGGCACGGTCGCGATTGCGGATGTCCGGCTTGAGCCATCGACCGGAGATGTGGAGTGCGCTGAGCAATAGGCGCTTTCCCACAAGGGAATATAAAGGCGGCCCCGTTCCGGGCCGCCTTTTTTGGTTAGTCGGACGATCCGTTTTGGGCGTAGACGCCGAACAGCGTGCCGACGAAGCCGCCCGCCTTGTCCGTGCTGAGGATGGTCCCATCCTGCTCCAGCGCAACGGATTGCCAATTGCCTTCCGCGCCGGATTGGTAGAAATCGAGTTCCGGCCCCCGCGCCACGATCTTGAGCTTCAGCGGCTCGCCATTGCCTGAGGCAGCGGGGACTTCTGCCACGACTTCGCCCGTCTCTGGCATGTCGTCCCCAAATCGCTTGCGCAGCCGCACCACAGGCGTGCCATCTGCGTCCACACTTGCGCCGAGCGTGTAATAGGCCGCATCATTCTGAAAAGCCGCGATACCAGCCTCCGCGCCGGGGGCGCGGGCGGTGAAGGAGACTTCGGTCACCGCCTCGGCATTGGTGTGCTGCTGGCGTCGTCCCAGAAAGTTCGGTTGTCCGGCCGTGCCAATCGGTTCCGCGTCCGGCGACAGGAAAAGATTTCCTCCGCCCAGTCGATACCATTGCTCAGAGGGCGTGCGCACCATCAGCCAGTGCATCGGCAGTGCCGCTTCATCAAACTCATCCGTGTAGGTGAAGTTTCCGGTCAGGGGCAGCGGGCCGGGCGATTGAGCGGGCAAGGCGGGGCGCTCTACCACATAAGACATCACTTCGCCGGGCTCGGTAATGCGTGGCGCGCCATTCTCCCAGGTAACCGGCATCAGGAAGGTTTCCCGCCCGGTATTGTATTCATTTCCTTGATAGGGGCGCGTCCCCAGAAAGACAGCCCACCAGTTTCCGTCATCATCCTGCGTGAAGTCCACATGTCCGACAGATGTGATCGGGTTCGGGCGATCTTCAGGCAGGTCGCGCTGCGTGAGAACAGGATTGTCCGGATGCGGTGTAAAGGGGCCCATAGGAGAGTCAGCCGTCAGGACGACCTGGGAATGCTGTGGTCCGGTGCCGCCCTCCGCCGCGCTGAGATAATAGGTGCCGTCCACCTTGTAGAGGTGCGGTCCTTCGATCCAGACGGGCTGTTGTGAGAGGTCCACGCCGCCATTTACCGCGACCACGGCCTCGCCAATCGGCTCGAAGGTTTCCGCGTCGACTTCACGAATCCAGATCGCGCGGTGGCCTTCATAGAGCGGTTCACCTTCCGGCGCATCATTGTTCAGAATGTAGACTTTGCCATCCTCATCAAAGAAGATCGACGGGTCGATCCCGCCGACATGGGGCAGCCATTGCGGATCAGACCAGGGGCCGGCCGGATCACTTGCGGTGACGATGAAATTGCCGCCGCAATCCACACATGTATTGATCACGTAGAACAAGCCATCGTGAAACTCGATCGTCGGGGCGAATACACCTCGGGATACGGTCAGCCCGGAAAAGTCCAGCATGTCTGGCCGATCAATCACATTTCCAATCTGCGTCCAGTTCACCAGATCCTGGCTGCGGAAAATCGGGATGCCCGGGAAATGCGTGAAGGAGGAGTTTACAAGGTAATACTCCGTGTCCACCTTAACGATGCTCGGGTCTGGATAATATCCGGCGAGGATCGGATTGCGGGCCTGATTCTCCTCAAGCGGCGCATCAAACACCGGATCGCTACCGGAGTAGGTGAAATAGGAAAAGCTCGCATCAGATGTTTCGGTGACGGTCTGCTGGGTGGGCGCATCCGGCGCGCCGCAGGCCGTCAGCATTGCCAAAGCTATGGCAAGCGCGCTGGCGGCGGCAGGGCGTGAAATGGGGCGGTCGGTCATCTGTTTGGGCTCCCTAATGCTCGTGTCCGGTCTGGACCCGGTTTCTGATCTGGCTATGATAGCGTTATCATAATTACGATGCCAAGGCCGAAAAGGTCGATGAGCCCAAGGGAGGAAACATGACTCGACTCACCAGACGCCACACGCTCGCCATGCTGGCATCCGCAGCCGGCACCGCCGCGTGCGCGACACCGGAAAGCGTGACATCTGCCCGTTCAGGGGAAACACCCCCGCTGAAAGACCTCGCGGCGGCAAAAGGCATTCGCTTCGGCACGTCCATGGATGCCCGCGAAGTCAATCAGGCTGAATACCTCGACATCGTCCTGCGCGATTGCGCGGTGATCGTGGCCGAGAATGAGCACAAGATGTATACCATCCAGCCAACCCCCGATGCGATGAATTGGGTGCCCGGCGATACACTTGTGAATTTCGCCAAGGCAAACGGGCTGGGCATGCGGGGGCACACGCTGATCTGGCAACATCCCGACTGGTTGCCGGATTGGGTCAATCAAAAGCAATTCGCCAGCGCCGCTGAGGCCGAAGCGCTGCTGGGCGGCTATATCGAACGCGTCGCCTCTCGCCATTCAGACTTCATCTATTCCTGGGATGTGGTGAACGAGACCATCGACCCGGAAACGGGGGATATTCGCGAAACCTCCTTCACGCGTGCGATGGGCGCGAATGTCCTGGACTTCGCCTTCCATTCCGCCCGCGCCTCGGCGCCGAATGCCACGCTGGCCTACAATGATTACATGAGCTGGGAACCGAGCCATGAAAAACATCGTTCCGGCGTGCTGCGTATCCTCGAACGGCTGAAGCGCAATGGCGCGCCAATTGATGCGCTCGGCATCCAAAGCCATTCCAATGATGCCCCGCCATCGGCGTTCACCGCCACCCAGCAGAAGATCTGGCGGGCCTTCGTGGAAGAGGCGATCGGCATGGGGCTCGATATCTATCTCACTGAATTCGACGTGAATGATTCCATGATGGTGCCCGGAATTGCCCAGAGGGATCGGGAAATCGCGGCCTTTACGCGCGACTATCTCGACATGATGTTCAGCTATGAGCAGACAAAGGATCTTCTCGTCTGGGGCATCGCTGACAATCACAGCTGGCTTCAGGGCTTCAAGCCCCGCGAAGACGGGATCGCGAAGCGTCCAACCCTGTATGATTCCGACTATCGCCCGAAACTCATGCACGATGCCGTTGCAGCGGCGCTGCGTGCGGCACCTGTTCGGGCCTAGGGTGCGACACGACTCGCCATCTGCCTGAATCGTCTTGTAAAAATTACAGAAACCGTTTGATGTTCATAGTTGAGAATATGCGCGATAATTGAGGAACAGCGGGTAGTGCGACCCGCTGAGGGAAGAGAATAAAAAGAATGGCCGAAAAAATTTCAAAGTCGGGACGCCGGCAACACGCAACCATCAAGGAAGTGGCGGAACTCGCCGGAGTGTCCCAGATGACCGTGTCGCGCGTCCTGAACCGGCGCGATGTTGTGCGGGAGGCCACCCGTGCACGCGTCGAAGAGGCAATTCGCGAGCTCAAATACCGGCCCAATTTGCTCGCGCGCAGTCTGGCAGGCGGCAACTCGCTATTCATCGGCATGATCTTCAACAATCCCAGCAATTCATATCTCAGCGAATTGCTGATCGGCGCAATGAACCGCTGCCGCGAGGCGGGGCACCATTTGGTGCTGGAAGATTTCTCCTCCTACAAAGAGCCTGAAGATGTCGACGAACTCGTCGGCCGGGTCAGCGGCGCCGGGCTGGACGGCATCCTCGTCGTACCCCCGCTCAGCGAAGATGACCTGCTCTTGTCCAAGCTGGATGAAGTTGGCATTCCCTGTGTCCTGATCGCGCCGCGCACACGGTCCGGGTCCGGCACCAGCCTGTCGATCGATGACGAGGCCGCTGCAAAGCAGATGACAGAATACCTGATTGAGCGAGGCCACAAGCGCATCGGATTCGTGATCGGTGCGGAAGACCAGATCTCGTCCCATCGCCGCTATAGCGGGTTCCAGATGGCGATGGCGGAGGCCGGGCTTGAGATCGACCCGGACCTCGTGCGCCGGGGTCGCTTTACCTATCGCAGTGGCATGGAAGCGGCCGACCGGATGCTCGATATGGCAGACGCACCAACGGCCATCTTTGCGAGCAATGATGACATGGCGGCAGGTGTGATCGCTTCCGCTTTCCGGCATGGCAAACGTGTGCCCGAAGACATTTCCGTTGTCGGCTACGATGACACACCGATTGCCAGCGCGATCTGGCCACAGCTCACAACCGTGCGCCAGCCGATTGCCGAAATGGGCTATCAGTCAGTGGACCTGCTCGCCTCATTCATTGGGGACGAGGATCAGGCAGGCAAGGACCTGCACCCGGTTCTGGATGTCGCAATCATCGAACGCGATTCCGTCAAGCGCGTCAGCTAGCGCAGTCAGACAGCTCTGATTTTAAGCGATATTTTTGCAGAAAGTGTCTCGCCTGGAGACAGGGTTCTCAGGCCGGTGACGTCTGCCGAATGCCGGCTGTTCACCGCGTCGGGCGCATGGCTGACCGGCTCAACGCAGAAGAAATCCTGCCCCGGCGGCGCGTAAACGACGACATGACCCAGCGCGGGGTCAGATGCCATATCAACGCGCAGGCGGCGGCCTGGCCACTCCATTTCCGCGCTCGGTGTCGCTACTGTGTAGGCATTGTCGAGATCAAGCTGGTCGACCACGCGCCAGTCCGTCAGGTCTTCTGCCGGGGTTGGCCGGGTCAGCTGATCCGGGATCATGCCGGTCTCTGCTTTCCAGATGCGATCCACGGCCACCTTCACGCGCGCGTCCTGGCGCGGAAAATAGGGATGCCAGCCGAATCCTGCGGGCATCAACTCGTCTGACTTGTTGGTGAGGGACAGGGTCAGTTCCAGCCCGTCTTCCAGCAGTTGAAAGTCCTGTTCGGCACGATAGCGCCAGGGCCAGTCGCCGCGCTCATACTCGAACACGAGGCGCGCGCGCGCCTCATCACTGTCTGCCACCCGCCACGCGCTCAGCCAGGCTTGGCCATGAATGGCGTGCGTCTCGGGCAGGAAGTTCGGCTGCAGCGCCACACGGCGGTCCTGCCATGTGAAGTGCCCATCCGAGATTCGGCCTGAAAACGGGAAGAGGGGGAAGCCAGCGGTCTCAAGCGGGCTTCGCTCTGCATCCGGGGACAGGGGGCGCAACACGTCCTCTCCATTGTGCCTCAGCGCACCCACACTGCCGCCAAGGCCGGGCAGGAGCGTCAAAGTCAGGGGTCCATTTTCAAGTAAAAGCTGCGCCAGCGCAGGGGAATCAGCCACTGCGGGTCTCCCATATTGTTCTGTTTGCCGCTAAAAAGCATGAGAACGCTAACATGAAAAGGCGCATCGGCTGCTCTATTGGAGTGGGATGCGACAGAATTGCGAGTTTTTCCGAATTGATCTTGCGCTCTTGAGGTGGCAGATATGGAATGATAGCGTTATCATTTACGAGCGGTCGCGTTCAGATCGACTGCCAGGGAGGACTTTGGAAACGTGTTTCTAGGGATTGATATTGGCACATCCAGCGTCAAGGCGGCGTTGATCGATGAGGCGGGCCGGCAGATCGAAGTCAGCCAGGCAGACCTGCCGATCTCGCGTCCGAAGCCTCTATGGTCTGAGCAAAACCCGTCCGACTGGTGGACGGCCACGAACATGGCCGTTGCCAAGCTGGACGTGAACCGTCGCCACAAGGTGAAAGCCATCGGCCTGTCAGGTCAGATGCATGGCGCGACGTTGCTCGACAAATCCCTTGCGCCAATCCGTCCGGCCATTCTCTGGAATGATGGGCGCAGCTTTGATGAGTGCCGCGAATTGCAAGAAAACACGCCTGCCTTTGTCGAGAAGGGTGGCAATCTCGTCATGCCGGGGTTCACTGCGCCGAAGCTCGAATGGGTTCGCCGTCATGAGCCTGAGGCCTTCGAAAAAGTCGCAAAAGTCCTGCTGCCGAAAGATTACGTCCGCTTGCGGATGACAGGAGAGCTTGCATCCGACATGTCGGATTCGTCCGGAACACTCTGGATGGATGTGGCGGAGCGGACATGGTCTGAAGAATTGCTCGCCGCGTGCGGCCTGACCGTCGACCAGATGCCAAAACTCTATGAAGGCCACGAAGTGACTGGCATCCTGCGCCAGGAGGCGGCTGAGGCATGGGGCATGGATCGCGTCCCGGTCGTCGCCGGGGGCGGGGACAATGCCGCCGGTGCGGCGGGCGTCGGCGTGATTGACGAGGGTGAGGCGCTGCTCTCGCTCGGCACATCCGGTGTCATCTTCGTTGCAGGCAACACATTCCGTTCCAACCCTCAGTCTGCGGCGCATGCCTTCTGTCATGCCCTGCCGGAGCGTTGGCACCTCATGTCGGTCATGTTGAGCGCCGCAAGCTGTCTCGACTGGGCCGTCAAACTGACCGGGACATCCGATGCGGGTGAACTTGTGCGCCTTGCGCAGACAGAGGCGGGCCTGACCGGGCCTGAATTCTTCCTCCCCTATCTGTCTGGCGAACGCACACCTCACAATAATCCTCACGCGTCGGGTGTCCTGTTTGGTCTTACCCATGATTCCGGGTCCGCACAGATCGGGCAGGCCGTGCTGGAGGGCGTTGCCTTCGGCATGGCAGATGGCTTCCGGGCATTGGTCGAGTCCGGCGTTGATGTGCATTCCATTTCCGTCATCGGCGGCGGGGCGCAGTCCACCTATTGGGGACGCATCCTGTCAGCCGTTCTGGATCGTCCGATGGTTTACCGCGATGGCGCGGCGACCGGACCGGCCTACGGCGCGGCGAGACTGGCCCGTTATTCGGTGCTGGGCGGATCGATCGAAGAAATGTTTGAAGCGCCCGAAGTGCTGCAAATCGTCGAGCCGAAGGAAGCAGACATCCACAAGCTCGCCCCGAAATATGAGAAATTCGGTACTTTGTACCGTACCCTGAAAGATACCTTCTAAGGAGATATGACCAATGGCTGACGGACAGATCAAAGTGGACGGTGACCCCGTATTCAAGGGCATTGACCCGATCAAGTTTGAAGGACCAGACAGCGACAATCCGCTGGCCTACCGCTATTACAACAAGGACCAGATGGTCATGGGCAAGCGGATGGAAGACCATCTGCGCATGGCGGTTTGCTACTGGCACACCTTCTGCTGGGACGGCTTTGATGTCTTCGGCGGCGGCACGTTCAATCGCCCCTGGCATGGCGCCGCGAATGACCGCGCCGCAGCCGATGCGAAGATGGCCGCAGCCTTTGAATTCTTCAGCAAGCTGGGCCTGCCTTACTACTGCTTCCACGATGTCGACGTCACGGAAGAGTCAGCGACGCCGAACGAGCTGTCGAACAATTTCAAGCGCCAGGCCGATCGCCTTGCGGCCTATCAGGAAGCCACCGGCGTCAAGCTGCTCTGGGGCACCGCAAACCTGTTCAGCAATCCTCGCTTCGGGGCCGGCGGCCTGACCAATCCAAACCCGGAAGTCGCGGCCTGCGCCGTGCGTCAGGTGCGTGACTGTCTGGAAGTGACTGAAGCGCTTGGCGGTGAGAACTATGTGCTCTGGGGTGGCCGTGAAGGTTATGACACGCTCCTGAACACAGACCTCGACCGTGAGCTGAGCAATTTCGGCCGCTTCCTGGCGATGGTTGTGGACCACAAGCACAAGATCGGTTTCCAGGGCAAGATCCTGATCGAGCCGAAACCGCACGAGCCAATGTACCATCAGTATGATTTCGACTCGGCAACCGTGTACGGATTCCTCAAGCGGTTCGGTCTTGAGAACGAGGTCCATGTGAACATCGAGCCAAACCACGCCACACTCGCAGGCCACAGCTTCGCGCACGAAATCGCGACAGCGGTGTCACTCGGCATCATGGGCTCGATCGACATCAATTGCGGCAACTACCAGAATGGCTGGGATACGGACCAGTTCAATCTGGACGTTCGTGACATCACGCTGGCACTGATCGAATTGCTGCCGTCGGGTGGCCTCGACACAGGTGGCTTCAACTTCGACGCCAAGGTACGTCGCCAGTCGAGCGAAGTGGAAGACCTGTTCCACGCACATGTCGGCGGCGTGGACGCGCTTGCGCGGGCGCTGCTCTCCGCGGCGGACATTCTGGAGAAGGGCGAACTCGCCAAGCTCAAATCCGAGCGCTATGCCGGTTGGGAGAATTCCGACCTCGGCAAGCTCATGCTGTCGGAAGGCGCCAGCCTCGAAAGCATTGCCAACAAGGCAGCCGAATCGGGCCTCAACCCGTCTCATACGAGCGGCCGCCAGGAAATGCTCGAAAACCTGGTGAACCGCAGCCTGAAATAGTCAGGACAGTACCGGGCCTTGCCAGCGGGGTGCCCCGATTGGCAAGGCCTTGTCACTGCAGGGACAAAAACGCTAGATTTGGCCACCATGCCTTCATGAGTGGTCGGATCGGCCTGCGGCTGTCGCAGGCAGTGAGACCGTTTGGCTCCTGAAGGCTCCACCCAAGGAGCCGCAATGACTGACGGACTGAAAACACAACGGGCCACCGGCAATGTCCGGCCCGCCACAATCATCGACGTGGCGCGCGAGGCCGGGGTGTCTTTCAAGACGGTCAGCCGGGTGCTCAACGGCGAAACCAATGTTCGCGAAGAAACACGCGTCAAAGTACTCGAAGCGGTCAAGACGCTCAACTATCGCACCAATCACAATGCCCGGAATTTACGCGCGCGCCACAGCCAGATCATCTGCCTGTTCTACGCAAACCCCTCCCGCAACTATATCGGCGAAGTTCAGCTCGGCGCGCTCCAGCGCTGCCAGGCCTATGGCTACAGCCTCATCACGGAAGATTGCAGCGACAATCATGCTTCGCTTCTTGCCTTGCGCGCAGAAACCAAGCTGGCCGGCGCCATTCTCACGCCGCCACTTTCGGATGACGACAAGCTGATCTCGGAATTACAGGACCGGGGCATTCCCTTCGTCCGCATCGCGCCCGCTGAAGATGTCGAGCATGGGCAGGACGTCGCCATAGATGACGCCGCCGCCGCGCGTGAGATGACGAACTACCTCATCAAGCTCGGCCATCGCCGCATCGGCTTCATCAAGGGCGCAGACACACACGCCCAGGCGCGTCGGCGTTTTGCCGGATATTGCCAGGCGCTCGCTGAGGCGGGAATCATCAAGGTGCCCGACCTGATCCAGGATGGCGACTTCACCTTCGATTCCGGTGTGCTCGCCGCTGAGAAAATGCTGGGGCAGGACCGTCGACCCACGGCGATCTTCGCCAGCAATGACGACATGGCGGCTGGCGTCCTTGCCGTTGCTTATCGCAAGCAGATCAACGTTCCGCGACAGCTTTCCGTGGTTGGGTTCGACGACACGCCGCTGGCCACCACGATCAGCCCGTCGCTGACGACGATCTACCAGCCAAGCCGTGAACTCGCCGCAGAGGCTGTCAGCATGTTGCTGGAAGAGGCGTCTCCAAACGGCGACACTCCGCGACACAAGCTGCTCGATTATCGACTGATGTTACGCGAATCGACCGCAGCGCCAAAGGACTGACGCGCAAATCGCGAGTTCCCCAGACTGCCGCTTTCGTGTAAGTCGCGCGGCGATGACCCAGATCAAGCCTCTCCCGCATATCGCCCAGACCAAGCCCTATGTGCCCGGTGGCAAACTCGCCGGCGCCACAGGCCCCGTGATCATGCTTGCTTCGAACGAGAACCCGTTCGGGCCGAGCCCCAAGGCTATCGAGGCCATGAAAGCCGTAGCAGGCGATGTGCATGTCTATCCCGATCCTGAATACCGCGCCTTGCGGGAAACGATCGCAGAGGCAGCAGGAATCGCAGATGCGAGCCGTGTGGTGGTCTCCGCGGGGTCCGATGAGATCATCCACCTTCTGACGCAAAGCTATGCCGGGCCGGGCGACGAAATCCTGTTCACCGAGCACGCCTTTTCCATGTACCGCGTTTCTGCGCTTTCGCATGGCGCAACGCCTGTGACGGTGCCAGAGACAGATTTGACCGCAGGCGTGAATGCCATTCTCGGCGCGGTGTCTGAGCGGACAAAGATCCTGTTCCTCGCGAACCCGAACAACCCAACGGGCACCATGATGCCCGTCGAGGCGTTGAAGCAGTTGCAAGACGCGCTCCCGCCGCACGTGCTGTTCGTGGTCGATGGGGCCTACGCCGAATATGTCGGACCGGATTATGAGGCGCAGATTCGCGACCTCGTGGACCGCAAGGCCAACACCGTGATGATGCGCACTTTCTCAAAGATCCACGGCCTTGCCGCGCTGCGTTTGGGCTGGGCCTACATGCCGGAAGAAATCGCGGCGACTTACCAGCGTATCCGCGGCCCCTTCAATGTGAACGGCCTCGCCGTCGCTGCCGGCATGGCGAGCATTCGCGACGCTGACTTCCTGACAAAAAGCCGGGATCACAATTCTGAATGGCGCACCCGCATGACGGAGGCGCTGAATGCAATGGGGCTTCCCACGCCGCAAAGTGATGCGAATTTCATCCTGCCGGATTTCGGCACGGCCGAGCGCGCGAGTGGGGCCAATGATTTCCTCAAGGCGCGCAGCATTCTGGTGCGTGCGGTCGGCGGCTACGGTCTGCCGTCACGTCTGCGCATTACGGTTGGCTCAGCTGAGGACAATCAGGCCGTTCTGGCCGCCTTGTCGGATTTCACCGCGTCACACTGATATTGTCGATCAGACGCGTCTTGCCGAGCCAGGCTGCGCCGAGCAGGCGAGCAACCGTTCCGTGGGGCAGGGGCGCGTCTGGCAGGTCTTCCAATGAAGCGGGATCGACCAGGCTGACATAGTTCATCTCACGAAAGCCTGACGCCATGATCAGGTCGCGGGCCTCCTGAAGCACGTCAGACGGCATCGCGCCGATGGACAGGCGCATGGCTGCGCGGTGAAGCGCGGCCTGCATCGCTCCGGCTGCGCGGCGCTCTTCCGGCGACAGGTAGAGATTGCGCGACGACTGGGCCAGGCCATCGGCGTCGCGCGTCGTTTCCCCGCCAAGAACCTCAATGGGAAAGCCAAGGTCCTTCACCATGCGGCGGATGATCTGGAGTTGCTGGTAATCCTTTTCGCCGAACACGGCGACATCCGGCTGAACATGCAGGAACAGGCGCGCCACGACCGTGGCCACACCATAGAAGAAGTGGGGGCGGTAAATGCCATCCAGCAGATCCGACATTTGCTCGACACGCACATTGGTGCGCGTGCCCTCCGGATACATTTCCTCGACTGTAGGCAGATAGACCAGGTCGCAGCCAGCCGAATCGAGTTTTGCCCGATCTGCCGATTCGTCCCGGGGATAAGTGTCGAAATCCTCGCCCGGTGCGAACTGTGTGGGGTTCACGAAGATGCTGGCGATGGTTTTCGTGGCATGTCGGCCGGCTTTTTCCACAAGAGAAAGATGTCCGCCATGCAGGGCGCCCATCGTCGGAACAAATCCAATAGTTTCACCGGCTTGGCGCCATGCCCGAACCTGTTGTTGCAATTCGGCGCGCGAGCGAACGGCTGCCGTTAACTTACCTGTCGTCGAATTCACTATGAAAACTTCCCGTCTGAGGATTGTTTAAAACACTCTGCCAGAGGATTTCGTAAACGCGTTGTTAACCCATTCGGAGGAATTTCTAACTCATGACACATCGCATTCTCGCTCCGCTTAAAACCTTCGCGCTTTCTATCGGTCTCCGACTGGCTGCAGGCAAGTCCAGGGAAGCTGTAACGGCCATGCCAGAGCCGATTACAGAGTATCTGAACCCGTCGGTCGACGAGTGGATGTTTGACCGCGATGGCAGCCCGGTCACCGAATCTGCCGAGCTGTATTCCCGTGATTTGGGCCGTGTTTCCACCACACTCTCCAGCCTCCGTGGCCTGTTGACCGACATTGCGGCGCACGCCCCCGTCAGCGCTGAGCTGCCGATGCAGGCTGCGTTCGGTCCGATCATGTCTGACGATGTTCTCTTCGATGGCGAGCCGATGGCTGCACATTACGGCGAAGCGCCGCTGGAAGATGCCGACCTGTTCATGGATGTGATCAGCAGAGGCAAGCCGGCCAGCGCCGAGATGTCCCACGTCGCCTGAACCCTGAATTGCTGAAATACCCCTGAAGGAGTCGCCCGTAATGCCCGCTGATGGATTCGCACCGCTCGAAACGGTAAGCGGCCCGGACCTGTCAGCGCAGCAGCGCGAGGCCCGTGTCATTGTCGTGGGCAATGAAAAGGGCGGTGCAGGCAAGTCCACGGTGTCAATGCATTTGTCGGTCGCTTTGATGCGGATGGGCAAGAAAGTCGGCGTCATCGACCTCGACGTGCGCCAGCGCAGCCTGACGCGTTATCTCGAAAACCGCCTGCGCTGGATGCAGTCCACCGGTGCGAAGCTTCCAATGCCGGAAATCGTGCGTGTGGATGCCTCGACAGAGCGCGATCTCGACAAGGCGGAGTCCGAAGAAACCCAACGCTTCCTCAGCAGTGTAGCGCGCCTGAAAAAGGCGTGTGACTTCATCATCATCGATGGTCCGGGAGGCGACACCTATCTGTCCCGACTGGCGCATGTGAATGCAGACACGCTGATCACGCCGCTGAATGACAGCTTTGTGGATTTTGACCTGCTGGGCGATGTGAACCCGCAGACGCTGGAAGTTCTGCGTCCGAGTTTCTACTCCGAAATGGTCTGGTCCTGCCGCAAGAAGAAGGCGCAGACCTCGCGTCGTCCGATTGACTGGATCGTGATGCGCAACCGCATGTCACCGCTGGCTGCACGCAACAAGGAACGCGTCGGTGAGGCGCTGACGAATCTTTCGAAGCGGATCGGTTTCCGCCTCGCGCCCGGCCTGTCAGAGCGTGTGATCTACCGCGAACTCTTCCCGGCCGGCCTGACCCTGCTGGACCTGACAGAGAAGGGCTCCAACGTATCCTTCACGATGAGCCATGTCGCAGCGCGTCAGGAAATGCGCGACCTGCTGATCATCCTGCAATTGCCGGAACTGGTCGGGGCAGAAATCGAGTTCTGATCTCCGGACACAACAGATTTTGCGATTGGCCAGCCTTCGGGCTGGCCTTTCACGTTTCTGGGCCGCACACTCCTGCAAAAACAGGAGGACGCAGATGGTATTCAACAATAGCGACTGGCTGGCACAGGTTCAGGAAGACATCATCGACCCTGACCGCGAAATCGTCGATCCGCATCATCATCTCTGGCCCCAGGCCGATATGCACTACAACGTGCCGGAATTCCTGAGCGACCTGACCAGTGGGCATAAGATTGTGCAGACCGTTTTCATGGAATGCGGCGCGGCGTACCGCGAAGACGGGCCAGACCATCTGAAACCCGTCGGTGAAACAGAATTCATCGTTGCGGCGGCGGAGCAGATGAAGACGAAAGGCGGACCCTATATCGCGGGCATAGTTGGCCATGCTGACCTGCGCAGTTCGCATCTGGAAGAGGTGCTGCAGGCCCACATGGAGGCCGCCAAGGGGCTCTTCCGCGGTATTCGCCACGCTGGCTCGCGCGACACGAGCGGCGCGACGTTGCGCATTCCCGGCCGGGCGCCGGAACGCCTTTATGCGGATGATGATTTCCGCCGCGGAGTTCAGCTGCTGGGGGAGCATGGCCTGTCCTATGACACCTGGCACTATCACCACCAAAACCGCGATTACCTCGATCTTGTGAAGGCGGTTCCGAACACGACGATGGTGCTCGACCATTTCGGCACGCCCATCGGAATCGGACCCTATGCCGACAAGCGCGAGGAAATTTTCGAACAATGGCAGGACGATATGGCCGACCTTGCGCATTGCCCGAACGTGGTCGCCAAGCTGGGCGGTCTCGCCATGCCCGACAATGGCTGGGGTTGGCACGAGCGGGAGACGCCGCCGACCTCGGACGAGTTCGTGGAGGCGCAGGCGCGCTATTATGATCACATGATCGATTGCTTCGGCGCGGCGCGATGCATGTTCGAGAGCAATTTCCCGGTCGACCGCTGGTCGCTCAGCTATTCAGTCTTGTGGAACGGGCTGAAGAAGATTGCCGCAAAATATTCGGAAGTGGAGCAGCGCGCCCTGTTCAGCGAAACCGCCCGACGCATCTATCGGCTGTAGGCGCGTCTAGGCAGGCCGCACCAGAGCGCCTATAGCGCCGATATGGCAGTTTTTCCTTTCGAAATCTCCGCCACTGAGGGCAAGGCCCGGACTGGCGTTCTGAAAACACCGCGCGGCGACATTCGCACGCCGGCCTTCATGCCTGTCGGCACAGCCGGCACGGTGAAGGCGCTCTACATGGATCAGGTGAAGGATGCCGGGGCGGATATCATCCTCGGCAACACCTATCACCTGATGCTGCGACCGGGCGCTGAGCGCGTGCAGCGTCTTGGTGGCTTGCATGCTTTTGCGCACTGGAATGGTCCGATGCTGACCGATAGTGGCGGCTTTCAGGTCTGGTCGCTGGCGCAGCTGCGCAAGATGGATCCGGATGGGGTGACCTTCCAGAGCCATATTGATGGCTCCACTCATCGGCTGACGCCCGCGCGCAGCATCGAGATTCAGGCGGACCTGCTTGGTGCCGATATCTCCATGCAGCTGGATGAATGCACAGATTATCCCTGTACCCATGAAGAGGCCGAGCGCAGTCTCGATTTGTCGCTGGACTGGGGCCAGCGTTCGTTGGATGCCTTCGGTGACCGCGACGCGCAGACCCTTTTTGGAATTATTCAGGGGTCGAACTATGCAGACCTCCGGGAGAAATCCGCCAAGGGGGTCGTCTCGCAAGGTTTTGGTGGTCTCGCGCTTGGCGGTCTTGCCGTAGGAGAGGGGCATGATCAGATGTGCGCCACGATCGACATGACGGTCCCGCATCTGCCGGATCATCTACCGCGTTATGTGATGGGCGTCGGAAAGCCGATTGACCTGGTCGAGAGCGTTGCGCGCGGGATCGACATGTTTGACTGCGTGTTGCCGACCCGGTCAGGGCGTCATGGTCAGGCCTGGACCTGGGATGGGCCGGTGAACGTGAAGAATGCGCGTTTTGCCGAAGACGTGTCTCCGCTGGATGAGGCTGTGAACTGCCCGGCGAGCCAGGACTATTCCCGCGCTTACTATCACCACCTGTTCAAGGCCGGCGAGTATCTCGGGCCGATGCTGCTAAGCTGGCACAATACCGCGTTCTTTCAGGCGTTGATGCAGGAAATCCGCGCCTCCATCGCCGAAGGGCGGTTTGAGGCGCTGCGCACGCGTTTGCAGACAGCCTGGGCGTCGACGAAATCTAGTCCGAAGGATGAACGGGCGTAAGATTGTCCAGCTGCTTCTGCTGGTAGGCATCATAGGCGGCGGGCTCGTTCGGAGCAGTGGGGGTATCCCCCTTATAGGTAACCGCTGTGGGGTCCCGCTTTGCAGTAAAGTCCGGCCGGGCGGGCAGGGGGCAATCCTTGGCCAGTCCCATTCCTTTCAGGTAGGCGCGCTGCTGAGCGCCGATCTTGAAGGCGGTGTTGTATTTCTTCTCATAGCTTTCCGCGCCGGTGGCCTTGCGCACGATGCCGCGGAACGGGATCAGACCACGCGCCTCTGACGCAATCGCGCCCAGCGTGGCGTCTGACGCAGAATCAGCAAGTTTCTCGGTGCGCAGCCGCTCGTCAGGAACAGGCGTATCCCAGTCAGGGCCAAGCACCGCGTCGAGTGCCGCAATCTGCGCCGTGATCTGTTCGCAGGTCATTTCCTGCGGCAGCTTGTAGGGGCTTTCGACGCCTTTCAGGATTTCCGGAATAGGCTGGCGGCGCAGATTCAGATCTTCCAGCGGAGACAGGGCCGCATCGCCAAGGCCGTCACGTGTCTGGGTGTAGGCGCTGCCGGCAGCGTCTCCGACATTTTCCGTCAGATTGCCATCCGAATCGGTCTTCTGCTGAACAGGTGCAGGTTGGCTGGCGCAGGCGCCAACCAGAAGAATCACAGGAATTAGGGGCCATATACGTCTCATCTGGCGAGGGTGATGCGAAAATTGTGGCGACTTCAAGCCATAGGGTGCAAGAGGCGGTTGACCCGACCGTTCTGGTCGCCTAAATCGCGCGTTCCGGCGTGCCCTTAGCTCAGTCGGTAGAGCAACTGACTTTTAATCAGTAGGTCACAGGTTCGACCCCTGTAGGGCACACCATTCTTTCCTTCCGTTGACGCGTGGCGGCAAAAAACCGATCGAGGATCGATTTCCGGATCGGAATGCCTGACGCCCCAGCGAAGACTTTTTTCCAATTACGACCATTTAACAACCCGACCGTTAGAACCGTCGGAACATCCATGCTGTTCGGCCCGTTGGTTCTCTGAAAGGAGACCATCATGAGCAAGTACGAGACAGATATTGATCCCCAGCGCCGAAACGATTTGAGCCAACAGCGCGGAGAGGGCGAGACGCCCGGACGCGATGACACCAACCAGGCAGGCTTTCGCGAAACCGCTGACCAGCCCCGAGACGGCGAACATGGCTTCCTGAGAGATGACGGACAGAAAGATCGCCCGGACGCACCCGGCACGGCAGCAGAGCGTGCCCAACGTCTCGACGAAGGCAACAATCCGGTCCTGATGCCGCGCGATGGTCGCCACCCCAATGCCCCGGGGACGCTGAATGCGGACACCGGCGCAGAGGCGACCAAGGCTGGCGCCAAGACGCCCGCGCCGGATACGCAGGAGCTGGAAGACGCTTATTCACAGAATGATCCTGGCGTCGAAACCAAGCAATAGTGCAGCATGAAAAGCCGGACCGGGTAATTGCCCGTCCGGTTTCTGCCTGATCGGTCCTTGGCGGATGGAGCGAAGCTCCGTTGGCTGGGGCCGTTTTGGTATGTTGGATGGAATTGGGTGGCCCCGTGTGCACGCGGGAGCGCTGTCCATCCGCCGGGAGCCTTGAAGACGAGCCAGATTTCGTCTTGTGGGGCTCCGGACCTTTTAATGATCGGCGCAATCGCCAGAAAAGCCGACCAAGCTCATGATAGCTCCGGGGCGCACGCGCCGGATTGGGGCGGCAGGGCACATTGTTATCTTACCCAAAAACCCTGAAAGTGCGGGGGATTGCGACAGCTGGATCATTGTTTGACGAAAGCGCACCGGCTAAGCCTTCGGCCCAGAAAGGATGCGCTGATGGACAGGGACACGCGAATTGCGGTTCGGGACCGGTTGCTGGCACGTCTTAGAACGGGCGACCCGCTGATCATGGGCATCCTCAATGTGACGCCCGATTCCTTTTCAGATGGCGGCGTGCACGACTCCCTTGCGCGCGCCCTCTCCCATGCCGAGCAAATGCGGATCGAGGGTGCGGACATTCTGGACATTGGCGGCGAGTCAACCCGGCCGGGCGGCGAAGCAGTTAGCCTGGAGGATGAATGGGCGCGTGTTGCCGAGCCGATCGCCCGACTTGCCTCAGAGGAGGCGTTGCCGGTCTCGATCGATACCTACAAGGCAGAGATCGTCCGACGCGCGGCCGAGGCTGGCGCGGTGCTGGCCAATGATGTCTGGGGCATGACCCGTGATGCGCAAATGGCCGACGCCGTGGCAGAGACCGAGAGCCTTGTGTGCATCACTTATAATCGCGGCGCGATAAATGCCGACATCGATCTACGCCAGGATATGGCCGACTTTATCGGACGCGCTTTCGAGAGCGCTGATCGCGCAGGCATTCCGCGCGCGCACATCCTGCTGGATCCCGGTGTCGGCTTTTCCAAGACATACGAGCAGAATTTCGAGGTTCTCGCCCATCTGGGTGTGATGGTGGAGACCGGCTGTCCGGTGCTGGTGGGGGTCTCGCGCAAATCCTTTATCGGCCGCCTGACAGGCAATCCTGTCGGAGAGCGGCTTGTCGGCACGCTTGCGGCGGGCCTCGATAGCGTCTACCGGGGCGCGACAATTCTTCGAGTGCATGATGTGGCGGCCCACCGCGAGGCGCTCGACATGTATCAGGCCATCAGGAGTGCCAAGTGACCGACCGTATCTTCGTTACCAATCTCTGCCTCCACGGCTTCCACGGCGTCCACAAGGCGGAGAAATCCCTCGGGCAGAAATTCTTCATCGACATCGACTGCCGCCTTGGGCAGCCCGCCACTTCGACCGACCTGATGGAAGAGACGGTCCATTATGGCGAGGTCTGTGATCTGGCGGAGGAATTGTCCGGCAAGACCGTGTTCAATCTGATCGAAACCTTCGCCGAGCGCATCGCGGATGCCATCCTGCAGAAGTGGGACATTGTGGAAGAGGTCACCGTGACCGTGCGCAAGCCCTCCGCGCCGATCCGGCATCTGGTGGACCATGTCGGCGTGTCCATCACGCGGGCCCGCAATGGCTGAGGCGGCGCTTGGTCTCGGCACCAATCTGGGTGACCGGGAGGCGGCGCTGTCACGCGCTGTGGCGCTGCTGGAGCAGATGCCGGGCATTGAGGTGACCGCAATCTCCGGCCTCTATGCCAGCGCGCCCTGGGGCGTTGAAGACCAACCGGACTTTCTCAATCTCTGCCTGCTCATTGAAACCGATCTCGGACCGATGCAGTTGCTCCATGCCTGCAAGGCCGTTGAGGCGGAGCTGGGGCGTCAGGCGCGTGAGCGCTGGGGCCCGCGCGAAATGGATTTGGATGTGCTGCTGATGCCCGGTGTGGAGATGGATACCGAGACCCTTGCCATTCCTCATCCACGCATGCAGGAGCGCCGTTTCGTGATGGAGCCACTGGCGGAGATTGCGCCGGATTGGGGGCTGGATGGCGAGACCGTGGAATGCAGAACGGCCGCCCTCAAACAGAGAGCGGCCGATCAGATTTGCGAGCGGGACGATTCAGCGACGCGCCGCTTCGCTGAGCTCAGAGCCCGCTAGAGGTTCTTCACGATATCCTCGACCATTTTCTTCGCGTCTGCGAGCAGCATCATTGTGTTGTCACGGAAGAAAAGCTCGTTCTGGATGCCGGCATAGCCGGAGCCCATGGAGCGCTTGATGAAGAGGACTGTGCCGGCGTTTTCGACGTCCAGGACCGGCATGCCGTAGATCGGGCTGGTCGTGTCGGTCTTTGCGGCCGGGTTGGTCACATCATTCGCACCGATGACGAACGCGACTTCGGAATTGCGGAAGTCCGAATTGATGTCTTCCAGTTCGAAGACTTCGTCATAAGGCACCTGCGCCTCGGCCAGCAGGACGTTCATGTGACCCGGCATCCGGCCCGCAACGGGGTGGATGGCGTATTTCACTTCGACGCCTTCTTCCTTCAGCTTGTCGGCCATCTCCTTCAGCGCGTGCTGGGCTTGTGCCACCGCCATGCCGTAGCCGGGCACGATGATGACCTTGGAGGCGTTCTTCATGATGAAGGCCGCATCTTCGGCCGAGCCGCGCTTGAACGGACGGTCGGCATCTGCACCGGCCGCACCCGCGGCCGCATCGTCGCCGCCAAAGCCGCCGAGGATGACCGAGATAAAGCTGCGGTTCATGCCCTTACACATGATGTAGGACAGGATCGCCCCGGACGAGCCGACGAGTGCGCCGGTGATGATCAGGGCGAAATTGCCGAGCGTGAAGCCCAGCGCCGCTGCAGCCCAACCCGAATAGGAGTTCAGCATGGACACGACGACCGGCATGTCCGCGCCGCCAATCGGGATGATCAGCGTGATGCCGAGGATCAGCGCGAGGACCGTAAGCCCCCAGAAGGCCCATTGGGCCTGGCCATGCGTCTGGATCAGAACGACCAGCAGCGCCACGATGCCGACACCGATCAGGATGTTCAGCAGGTGACGGGCCGGTAGCATGATGGGCGCGCCGGACATGTTGCCGTTCAGCTTCGCAAACGCGATCAGCGAGCCGGTAAAGGTCAGGGCACCAATGGCGGAGCCGAGACCGAGTTCGATGAGCGATGCGGCCTTGATGCCTTCGAGGCCCGCAATGCCGAAGCTGATGGGCGAGTACAGCGCCGCAGCCGCCACGAGCACGGCGGCGAGGCCGACGAGACTGTGGAAGGCAGCGACCAGCTGCGGCATGTCCGTCATCGGGATCTTGCGGGCGATGATTGCGCCGATCGTGCCGCCGATGGCGACGCCGCCGAGGATCAGGCCCCAGGTTTCAAGATCAAGCTGGTTCCAGACGAGGGCCAGCGTGGTCGCCACAGCGATGGCCATGCCGATCATGCCATTGCGGTTGCCCGCGCGGCTGGTGGCTGGGCTGGAAAGGCCGCGCAGGGCCAGGATGAAGAGGATGCCGGCAACGAGATAGAGCAGCGGCGCCCAAGTGGTTTGGAAGGAGTCCATGTCTTAGTCCCCCTTCTTCTTGTACATGGCCAGCATGCGCTGGGTGACGAGGAAGCCGCCGAAGATGTTCACGCTGGCGAGGATCACGGCGACCGTGCCGAGGGTCTTGGAAACCCAATTGTCGGAGCTGAGGCCGACCGTGGCAGCCGCGACGAGCGCGCCGACAATGATTACGGATGAAATGGCGTTCGTCACAGCCATCAAAGGCGTGTGCAGGGCCGGCGTCACCGACCAGACAACATAATAGCCGACAAAGCATGCCAGGGCGAAGATCGCGGCGAGGAAGACTGTGGAGTCGATGCCACCGGCATCTGCGAAGGCGGGCAGCGCGAAGCTGGCCGCTGAAAGCGTCAGGAGTGCGCGCTTCATGATTGGATCCTTTCGTTCACCGTCGCACCATTGCGCGTTAGCAGCATGGCGGTGACGATTTCGTCTTCGGTGTCGAGATTGAGGCTGCCATCCTCGGCTGTGACCAGCGGCAGGAAGGCGACAAGGTTCTTGGCGTACAGGGACGAGGCATCTGCCGGGAGGCGAGCGGGCAGGTTGGAGAACCCGGCCACTTTCACGCCATTCACGTCAACAACTTCATCCGGCTTGGACAGCGGGCAGTTGCCACCCTGGCTGACCGCCATGTCCACGATGACCGCACCCGGCTTCATCGTTTTCACCATGTCTTCAGTCACCAGGACCGGCGCGGCGCGGCCCGGAATCAGGGCGGTCGTGATGACGATGTCCTGTTTGGCAATGTGGCTGGCCGTGAGTTCGGCCTGCTTTGCTTGGTATTCTGGTGACATCTGCTTGGCGTAACCGCCCGCAGTTTCAGCCGCCTTGAATTCCTCATCCTCGACCGCGATGAATTTCGCGCCAAGCGAGGCTACTTGTTCTTTGGCAGCAGGGCGCACATCCGTGGCAGTCACGACTGCACCGAGACGGCGAGCGGTGGCGATGGCCTGGAGGCCGGCAACCCCAGCGCCCATGACGAATACCTTGGCCGGGGCAATCGTGCCCGCAGCGGTCATCATCATCGGCATGGCGCGGCCATAGGTCTGCGCGCCTTCAATGACAGCACGATAGCCCGCGAGGTTCGACTGGGACGACAGGGCGTCCATGCTTTGTGCGCGGGTAATGCGCGGGGTGAATTCCATGGACAGCGCCGCAATCTTTTTCCCGTTCAGCGGCGCAGCGTCCAGATTGGTGGGGTCCATCAGGGCGATCAGGGCGACACCTTCCGGCAGGGCACCGACTTCATCGGCTTCAGGTGCGCGCACCTTGAAGACAATGTCCGCACCCTTGGCCGCAGCCGACGCATCGGCTGCAATGGTGGCGCCCGCATCGGTGAAGCTGTCGTCAGGGAACCCTGCGACAGTGCCCGCTCCGGACTCGATTGTGACAGAGTGGCCAGAGGCCACCAGCTTCTTGACGGTTTCTGGTGTAGCCGCCACACGGGTCTCACCAGCTCGTCGTTCCCTCAGCACAGATATTTTCATAACGCTGGGATAGAGGAAAAATATTGCGGCGCGCAATACGAAATTTTGCATCGGAGGGCATGAGATTGTTGAGTTTAGCTAATAAGACCGCATTGGTAACAGGTGCGTCGAGCGGATTGGGCCGTCATTTTGCCGGTGTATTGGCGGATGCAGGTGCGTATGTCGTGTTGGCGGCGCGTCGTCTTGATAAGCTGGAAGAGGTTGCCGGAGAGATTCAGCAGCGAGGCGGGAAAGCCCTTCCGGTCGAAATGGATGTCACCTCCGAAGATAGCGTGACGGGCGCGTTTGCGGAGATTCGCGAGGCGTTGGGCCGCCCGTGCGACGTGATCGTGAATAATTCAGGCATGTCACGTGAGGGGTGGTATTGGGATATGCCGGAAAAGGACTGGGACACGGTGATCGAGACCAACCTGACCGGTGTCTGGCGCGTGGCGAAATACGCGACAAAAGCGATGATGCAGGCAGAGGTCAAAGGATCGATCATCAATATCGCATCCATTACCGCACTGCGCCCATCGAACATGATCTCGGCATATTCTGCATCCAAAGCCGCGGTGGACCATTTGACCCGCACGATGGCGCTGGAAGCGGCGCGGCACGGAATTCGCGTGAACGCCATCGCGCCGGGCTATTTCAAAACCGCGATCAACGACGAGTTCCTCGACTCCGAAGCGGGCCAGCGCATGGCAAAACGAGTGCCGATGCGGCGGTTTGGAAACTACGAGGAGTTGAACGCGCCGCTGCTTCTTCTCGCGTCGGAAGAGGGTAGTTACATGACCGGATCCACCCTCGTTGTGGATGGTGGGCATTCTCTTAGCCCGCTTTAAGCTTGCGTTTTTCTCAACAGGGGGTATAGCGCGCGTCTTCCGCGTTGGAAGACTGGTTTCTGCATCGTTAAGGATGACGTCGCGCCATGCTCAAAGAGATCTTGTCCACCGGTGTCGCAATCGCGATTTCAGGCAGCTTTTCCGCATCAGCGACGACGCGCAATGATGGCGTTCAGTCTGTTACCTCTACGAGCGAAACAAGTCAGTCACGCATGACCACGTTTGTCGTGCTGCCCGATGCCGAATCTGAGAGCACATTGCGGTGCGACCGGGGATTCGAAGTGCCGAATGGCGGTGTTTTTTGCGGACCGATCGCGGATTGGCATTAACTCAATTGCTTTCTGTTAGGTAACGGTTAGGTCTCGCCTGTTACACTCTACCTAAAGGCGTGGAGTATTCAGATGGCCCTACCGAAGGAAAAACCGGAAGAGACCGAAAAAGTAGAGCGTCGCGTATCGTCTCAGTCGCGTGGACAGGTTTCGCGTGGTGGCGAGGATTACGTCGCAACGCCGTCACCGGCCCGTCGCCTGCAATCATTGCTCGAATCGGAATTGCAGGTGCACCGCGCGCCGTCAGTGAAGAGCTCGCTGACCATGATCCTCGTTTTGTCACTTGCTTGTAGTGTTGCCGCGTTAAGCCTGTTCAATCTCGGTCTGAACTAGGATTTAGCGGCACTTTCTTGTGCCAGATTAACGACATCTAAGGCTCAGCACGGCTACACCCTTGTCAAAAGGGGCTGTGGGCCCTTGTGTTGAGCATCAAGGAGCTTCTTGTTTCATGCGCGTAAGAAAAGCTGTTCTTCCAGTGGCCGGTTTCGGCACCCGGGTCTTGCCGGCGACCAAGGCCACCCCGAAAGAAATGCTGCCGGTTGTTGACCGTCCTGCCATCCAGTACGTCGTCGATGAGGCTCTGGAAGCGGGGATTGAGCACATTGTCTTCGTTACCGGCCGGAACAAAGGCGCGATCGAGGACTATTTCGACATCGCCTACGAACTCGAAGAAGCTCTGAAAGCCAAAGGCAAGGACGCGATCCTGCAGCAGGTAAATGAGACGACTTTGCCGGCGGGCTCAGCCAGCTTTGTTCGCCAGCAGTCGCCGCTCGGTCTGGGGCATGCGGTATGGTGTGCGAAAGATATCGTCGGCGATGAGCCGTTTGCCGTGCTCTTGCCGGATGTCCTGGTGAAGGGTAGCCCATCCTGCCTCGCGCAGATGGTGTCGGCCTATGACAAGGTCGGCGGCAATGTTATCGCTGTGGACCAGGTGCCAATGGAGCGTGTGTCGTCCTATGGCGTGATCGCACCGAAGGAAGGTGGCCGCGATGGTCGCCTGATCGAGATGACCGGCATGGTGGAAAAGCCGCCAGTTGCCGATGCGCCCTCCAATCTCAAAATTACGGGTCGGTATATCCTGCAGCCGGAAATCTTCGAGCTGCTTGAAAATCAGGGCAAGGGCGCAGGCGGTGAGATCCAGCTGACAGATGCCATGGATCGCCTGATGGAAACCCAGTCCTTCTATGCTTACGAGTTTGAAGGGCAGGATTACGATTGCGGGTCCAAGATTGGATATTTCGAAGCCGTGCTGGGATACGCGCTCGACAATGATGAAATCGGCGATGAAGCCAAGGCGGTTGCCAAGGCGATGCTCGACAAATTGTCGTAAGCCCCACTGGATTGCAGGCCGGGCCGGTTCGGTCTAGGCCTGCGCCATGACCACGCAAACTCTCCCGACTTTTGATGACGTGCTTGCCGCGCATGAGCGCGTGCAACATGTGGTGCGCGAGACACCGGTTCTGACGCACAAGGCGCTTGATGACATGTCGGGCGCGGAACTGTTCATCAAGGCTGAGTGCCTTCAGGTGACAGGCAGCTTCAAGATCCGCGGAGCGATGAACCGCCTTGCGCAAATTCCTCAAGCCCGGCGCGCCGCAGGCGTTGTCGCATTTTCATCCGGCAATCATGCGCAGGGTGTCGCGAGGGCTGCGCGGCTTCTGGATATGCCCGCCTTGATCGTGATGCCGTCCGATGCGCCGCGCATCAAGGTGGATGGTGTCGAGGCTGATGGTGCCGAGATCCATTTCTATGATCGGGATACGGAAAGCCGTGAGGAGATAGCTGCCCAGATTGCGGAAGCACGCGGCGCTATTGTCGTGCCGAGTTTCGATGATGCCGACATAATCGCCGGGCAGGGAACCGCCGGGCTGGAATTTGCCAGCCAGATGGCGGAGCGGGATGCGCCGCTGGACCATTTGATCTGCTGTGCCGGGGGCGGCGGACTGATTACGGGTATCGCGCTGGCTTTCGAGCAGATGTCGCCAAGTACGCGCATCTGGACAGCAGAACCGGAAAACCATGATGATTGGGCGCGCTCACTTGAAGCAAAGAAGATTGTCTCTAACGCGCCGGGCACGCGATCATTCTGTGATGCGATCCTGACGCCCGCGCCGGGAGATCTGACGTTTGCCCTGGGTTCGCGCTTGTTGAGCGGGGGCTTGCGCGCCAGCGACGCAGATGTGCGCAGCGCCATGCAATCTGCGTTTCGTTGCCTGAAGATCGTGGCTGAGCCGGGTGGCGCTGCAGCGCTGGCGGCCGCCTTGCATCATCTCCCGGAGGATGTGAAAGGCAAGCGTGTTGGCGTGATGGTTACGGGCGGGAATGTCGATCCGCAGATGTTTGCCGAGATTCTGACAGCATAAGTCGGATCAAGCCTTAACATACACGGGCAAAGCGTTAATCCGTTCGCGGCGGAAATCATTGTCGCATGGTTAATGCGCTCTTCTGATCCCGGTTAAGATTTTTCAACAGGTCTTCAAGAGACCTTATCGCCTAGCGATTAATCATGAATGCTGATGAGGGCGCAAAATGCGCGCGTGAGGGCATTCAGAATGAAGCTGGCACCGATAATAAGTCTTGGCCTGTCCGCGGTATTGGGGATCGCGGCTGTGTTCCTTGGCCGCTACTACATGACAAATGAATCCAATGACGTGGCTGCGCAGGTCAGTGCACCCACAATCGAAATGGCGTCCGTGCTGGTCGCGTCCGCAGCCATCGAGCCAGGTGAGCAGGTCAGCGCCAGCAATGTGAAAACGCTCAACTGGCCAGCCACGTCCATTCCGGAAGGCACTCTTGGCCGCAAATCCGATCTGGAAACGGCGCTTTATGCGCGCGGCCTGATCTTGCCCGGCGAGCCGATCCTGCTTGAGAAGCTGGACGCAGAGGCAAATACGGTGACGCTCGCAGCCGCCATTGAGCCGGGCATGCGTGCTGTCTCTATCACGGTACGGAGTGATACTGGCGTGTCCGGCTTTGTGCTGCCGGGGGACCGCGTCGACGTCAATGAGTTTATCGAGGCAGAGCCCGGCCAGTCAGCGGCCACGCTGGGCGGCGAAGCGGTACGTGTCAACAGCCGCCTGATTGCCCGTCCTATCCTGAAAAATGTCAAGGTCCTGGCGATTGACCAGACCTTCGAGCCGGGCCTGGAAGGGGCGCGCCCGTCGAGCACGGTGACGCTGGAAGTAACGCAGGATGGTGCGTTGCGCCTTGGTGCAGCCGGCGTTCAGGGCAGCCTTGGTCTGGCGCTCATAGGGCGTGCAGAGAAGGCCGAAGTCATTACCGAAGTGAAAGCCGATCCGGCACCGCGCAAGGCGGTCGTTCGCCGCGCAGCTCCCCGCCCTGCAACAACAGCAAATGTGCGCGTAATCAATGGTGACAAAGAGACACTGGTAACCGCGCCTGTATCGAAACCAATACTGCTGACTGAGGAGCCGAGCTGATGAGCAAGATCACCTACGCCATCCTCCTGCTGATGATTGCAATCGTGGCCGTCGCCCCGGCAGATGCGTGGACTGAACGTACGAGCGCGGCCGACGCGCAAATCCTTGTGCTTCAAAAGGGCCGATCCACAGTGATTGAGGCTGACGAAGCGTTTTCGACGCTTGTCGTGGCGGATCCTGACATTGCCGAGGCAATGGCGACGTCAAATCGCTCTTTCTTTTTGCGCGGCAAGATTCCCGGCGCGACGACTGTGCTGATCTACAACGCAGCTGGCGAAATTTCAGAACTCATTGATGTCGAGGTCGAGCTCAGCCTGGATGAGCTGCGCACTGACCTTGGCAATCTTTTGCCGGGGGAGCGGATCGACGTGTATCCTGTGCATGACGGCATCTTTCTTGATGGCAAGCTGACAACCGCCGCCGCCGCAGACATGGCCGTTCAGGTGGCTGAGCGCTATGTGCCGGGCGGCGTGGCAAATGGCCTGTCAGTGGGTCAGAGCCAGCAGGTCCTGCTGGAAGTGCGCTTCCTTGAAGCCAGCCGCAGCGCCGTGAAGGAAATTGGTTTTGGCAATACGATGGACGGTCGGGATGCCGTCGCCGTGACAGAACCATCGACCGTTTCGGGGCTAGCCTCCAAGACGGTGGCGCTGTTCACGAATGTCGGCGGCGAGAATATCGACATCGAGCTTCGCGCCCTTGAAGAGAAGGGTATCGTGCGTACGCTGGCAGAGCCGAACCTTGTGGCACTGTCCGGCGATACGGCGAGCTTCCTTGCAGGGGGTGAGTTTCCGATCCCGGTTGCGGCGGAAGACGGTCAGATCACGGTTGAGTTCAAGAAGTTCGGCGTCAGCCTGGACTTCATGCCTACTGTGCTGGGCGACGGGCTGGTGAATTTGCGCGTGCGGCCGGAAGTGTCCCAGCTGGACCGAAACAATGGCATCCGCGCGGCGGATGTTGAAATTCCTGGCATCTCCGTGCGCCGCGCCGACACGACGGTGGAGCTGCATGATGGCCAGGCCTTCGCCATCGCAGGCCTGTTGCAAAATGACTATTCCAATGATGTGCGCCAGACGCCGTGGTTGGGAAACATTCCCGTGCTCGGCTCGCTATTCTCGTCGAAGCGCTACCAGCGTCAGGAAAGCGAGTTGGTAATCATCATCACGCCGCGCCTGGTACAGCCCGCGCCGCATCCTGCCTTGCTACGCAATCCGCTCGATGCATTTGCGGAGCCTACAGAAGAAGAGCTGTTCCTGCTGAACCAGACGGCCATCGTCCCCGCGACCGAAGAGGGTTACTGATATGACCAGAGTCAGGATTGTGTGCGTTCTTCTCGCAGCCGCGGGCGTGGTTGGCTGTGCAAGCCATGACCATCAGGACACCTATTTGCTTGGTGGAGCGAATGCCGCAAATATCGCGACCCATTCGATCCGCGATGTTGAGCTGAGCAATTCCAAGACCGTGGAATCCAATTCGGGGCTGCGCGCCGCGAATGCGGTGAAGGCCTTGAACGAAGGCAAGACGCGGGAACTCAGAGACTCTTCTGTCAGTGCGTCAGGGGGAAGCTGATGTCGGGATCTGAACGCAAACATGAGAGCGAAACCGGTCGGGCACCTGCTGCAATGCCAATTCCTGCGATTGCGGCACTGGCCAGCACAGAACGCCTGGAGCAGCTGAAATCCATCTGTCGGAATGTCGTTGACCTGTCCCCGATGGACCCGGCTCAAATCGTGGAGACATTCGGCGGCGCCTTGATCCTTCTGGAGCATGGCGTGCCTGGTGCGGAGCAGATTGTTCTGGGGCTGGCTGTCGACAAACCGGACAGCGCGGTTCTGATGGTCTCCGACAGTCTTCCAGTCCATATCGTACGGGCGTTGATGAAGATTGAGGCGTCCGACATTTTGCCTTCTGATGCGGGCGCGGGCGATGTGCTGGACTCAATTGATCGCATTCGCGCAGCGGCTGAAGCGATTGAGACAAAGCCTGAAGAACCGGCATCTGCAGTCTGCTGGGCGTTTCGTGGGGCGGTTGGTGGGGCCGGAGTTTCGACGTTGGCAATCGAAAGCGCATTTGCGATTTGTGAGAAAGTCGGACCCGGCAAGGTCTGCCTCGTCGATCTGAACGTTGCTGACGGTATGGTCAGTTCATTTCTGGAAGCGGTGCCAAAGCTGGATCTGGCGGCACTTTCCGCTGCGCCAGAGCGACTTGATGCGCGCTTGCTCGCGGCCTGGTGCTGGCAGCATGAGGATGGCGTTTCGACCATTTCCGCGCCGCGCAACCCGGACGCAGATGCGCTGGCCACCGAAGCAGCCATCCTGCGACTGCTGGATGTTGCCTGTGCAGAATTCCCATTCGTGCTTGTGGACATGCCACGACACATGATGCCGTGGACGAAGCCTATTCTCGGCGCAGTTGATGAGGCAATCATCATCAGTGAGCTGACCGTTCCCAGCCTCCACGCGGCGGCTGACATGGCCCGCGAGGTCGACATGCTGCGCAGCCCTGACCGCAAGACCAAGCTGGTGCTGAACCGCATGTTCCCCAAGAAGCGGTTCCGCGCCGAGTTCGCCGTCGACAAGGCGGAGAAGGCGATTGAGCGGAGTATTGATGCAACAATCACATCCGATTGGGACGCTGCCAGAACAGCCGTCAATCTCGGCAAGCCCATTGCCGATGTGAAGCCCAAGAGCGCTTTGGTGGCGGACATCTCTGCGCTGGTCGACCGCCTTATGCCGGACGGTGTGCTCGCCGCCCACGTGCCGCAAATGCCTGCGCGGAGGAAAGCGTCATGAGCCGCTTCGGATTTTCCAATGCCGTCAAGAAGCCTGACATGGAGCAGGCGCCTCAGGTCACGCCCGAGGCAAGCACGCCAAAGCCTGCGCCGCAAATGGCGGCGGCTGATGCAAAGGCATTTGACCAGCTCGATGCAAAGCTGCGCATCCATGCCAAACTGATCGACGAACTCGACCTGTCTGCGCTCGACAAGATGGATGATGAAACGATGCGCCGCCGCGTGCGCGGTATCGTGTCGGAAATTATCAAGAAGGAAGAAATGGCGCTGTCCGCCGCTGAGGAAGCAAGTTTCGCAGACGCGGTGATGGACGAAATGACCGGTCTCGGGCCCATCGAGCCTTTGCTGAAGGACGACTCCATCGCGGATATCCTGATCAATGGCTGCAACCAAGTCTATGTTGAGCGCCACGGAAAGCTTCAACTGGCGCCTGTCAGGTTTGCTGACAATGACCATTTGCTTCGCATCGTTCAGCGCATCGTGGCGGCTGTGGGGCGTCGCGTGGACGAAAGCCAGCCCCTCGTCGATGCGCGTCTGCTGGACGGCAGCCGGGTGAACGCTGCCGTGTTGCCCATTGCCATTGACGGGCCACTTGTATCCATCCGGAAATTCTCGAAGTCGCCGCTGACCATGGAAAAGCTGGTTGGCTTTGGGGCGATCCCCCAGCCTGTTGCAGACTTCATTCTGGGCGCTGTGAAGTGTCGCGCGTCGACCGTCATTTCAGGCGGTACGGGCTCGGGAAAAACGACGCTGCTCAATGCGCTGTCCGCTGCGATCAGCCCGGACGAGCGTCTGATCACGATTGAGGATGCCGCTGAGCTGCAACTTCAGCAGCCGCACGTGGCGCGCATGGAAACCCGGCCGCCAAATATTGAAGGCAAAGGAGAGATTCGCCAGCGTGAACTCGTCAAGAATGCGCTGCGCATGCGTCCGGACCGGGTGATCCTGGGCGAGGTGCGCTCTGAAGAGGCCTTCGACATGCTGCAGGCCATGAATACGGGTCATGAAGGCTCCATGGCGACAATCCACGCCAACAACCCGCGTGACGCGCTGACCCGTCTGGAGCAGATGGTGATGATGGGCGGCATGAAGATATCGGAAACAGCCATCCGTGGTCAGATTGCCTCGGCCGTGAACTTCATCGTTCAGGCCACGCGCTTGTCAGATGGTTCGCGGAAAGTAGTGTCGATATCGGAAGTGACCGGCATGGAAGGCGCGGTCGTGCAATTGCAGGAAATTTTCCGTTTCGAGCGCACTGGCACGACAGATGAGGGCAAGGTGCAAGGGCACTTCGCCGCCACTGGCCTGCGCCCGAAATTCCTGGATGAAATGGAGCGCCGCGGCGTTCACATGCCGGAGGGCATGTTCGACCCGTCGATGCGGTTCTAGGAGGCTGCGCGCCGCATGTCCTGGTTGCCAGACATCTCTCAGCTGAGCCTGACAATCCTGATCCCGGTCATCATGGCGATAGGGGCGGCTTTTCTGGCGATCCAGTCCGTTATGGGCCTGGTGACGGAGGCGCAGACCCGCCGGATTGTGAACAAGCGCCTTCAGTTCAAGGAGCGGTTTGAAACGACCAGTGAAGCGATGATCGAGCTGCGCAAGGCGCGGGGGCTGGACCGGGATGGAAATCTTTCCATGCCACTACAATGGTTCAACCAGCTGGTGGTCCGGTCAGGCCTGAAATTCCAGCCGCTCAAATGGTTCGGCATGTCTGCCGGGGCAGGACTGGTTGCCGCGCTTGCCTATTGGCGTTTCGTCGGCGGAGCCGGGCCTGCGCTCGGCATTGCGGCGGGCATCTTCCTGCTGGCGCCCATCATCGGCCTCAAGATCGTGGCGGGCGGTCGTATGAAGAAGATGTCCCAGCAATTGCCAGACGCATTGCAGATCGTCTGCCGAAGCCTTGAGGCGGGACACCCGGTTGCCACGGCCGTGGCGCTGGTCGCGCGGGAAATGCCGGACCCCATCGGCACAGAATTTGGCATGGCGGCGGATGAGGTCTCCTACGGTATGTCTCTGACAAACGCTGTGCAGCGCATGGCCGTGCGGGCAGGCGATCCGGATGTGGAGCTGTTCGTGGCGACGGTCCGTCTACAGGAAAAGACGGGGGGCAATCTCTGCGAATTGTTGAAAGCCAATGTCACAACCATCCGTGAACGCCAGACCATGCGCCTGAAGGTGAAGGCGGCGTCGTCGGAGGGGCGGGCCTCTGCCATGATCCTGACGTCAGCGCCGTTCATTGTCATGGCGGGTATCCACATGCTGCGGCCGGAATTTTATGGCGAAGTTATCGATGACCCGCTCGTGCGGGTTCTGTTTCCTGCTTTCTTCATCTGGCTGGCGATTGGCAATTTCGTCATGCGCAAGATGATCAATTTCAAGATGTAGGGGATACGGAGCAATGCCACTGACAGCCTCCACACTCTTGCCGATCCTCATGCTGGCCTTTGCCGGTGTCCTCGCCATGCCGGCGCTGCTGGCCTTTGGGCGCAGCTGGAAAGCCAAGGAAGACCTTGAGCGCCGGCTTGAGCGCAAGGACCAGAAGCCCGCCCGCGCCGAAGTTCGCAATGAAAGCCGCATTGGGCGTGCGGTGATCGGCCTGGCGAACAAGGCAACCCCATCGAACGAGGAGGCGGTCAGCCAGGTGCGCGCCAAACTGTTGCTGGCGGGATATACCAGCCCGACCTCCGTGGGTCGGTATTATATCGCGCGGATCGCTTGTGTGGTGGTGCCGCAAATCCTGCTTCTGCTCGCCTTGCCCTATCTGGGCGATGTGTCGAAACAAACCCTCCTGTTCGTCAGCATTGGCTTGTTGATTGCGGGCATTCTGGCGCCTGATGCCATCGTCTCCCGCAAGGCGGCTGCGAGGCAACAGCAATGCTCTGCGGGCTTTCCGGACATGATGGACCTGATGGTCGCTTGTGTGGAAGCTGGTCTCAGCCTTGATGCGTCTGTTCAGCGCGTTGGGGAGGAGCTGGAACTGCGTCATCCCATCATCGCGATGCATATGAAGACGCTGTCTCTGGAGCTGCGGGCAGGCAAGGCGCGCAAGAATGCGTGGCGCGCCTTTGCGGACCGGATGTGCATTGAAGAGGCGAGTTCTCTGGCCACAATGCTGCGTCAGGCCGAGGAAATGGGAACGAGTCTCGGGCAAACCTTGCGTGTTTTCTCGGCAGATATGCGTAAACGCCGGATCCTGATGGCGGAAGAAAAAGCGATGGCTTTGCCCGCGAAATTGACTTTGCCTTTGATTTTATTTGTTTTTCCGGTCCTATTGGGCGTTCTGATCACGCCTGCCGTCATCAAGCTTCAGGGCGCCCTTTAGTGAATTCGCGGCTAGGCGAGTCAGTGCTCCATTGCTAACTTGTACCCATGACCACGACATATCTTGATTTCGAAAAGCCCATTGCGGAGCTGGACGCGAAGATTTCCGAGCTGGAAGCGCTTGCTTCAAGCAAGGAAGGGCCCTCGATCACCGACGAGCTGAAGAAGCTCAAGGCGAAGTCGAACAAGCAGCTGAAGGATATGTATTCCGATCTCAGTGCCTGGCGGAAAACGCTGGTAGCGCGCCATCCGGATCGGCCGCATCTGTCCGACTTCATCGAGAACATTTTCGAGGATTTCGAAGAACTCGCGGGCGATCGCGTTTTCGGAAATGACGAAGCGATCGTTGGTGGCCTTGCCCGCTTCAAAGGGCGCCCGGTTGTGATCATGGGCCATGAAAAGGGCCGAACCATCGAGAAGCGCCTGAAGCACAATTTCGGCATGGCTCACCCAGAAGGCTACCGCAAGGCTGTGCGCCTGATGGATATGGCCGAGAAATTTGACCTGCCGGTACTCAGCTTCCCTGATACGCAAGGGGCATATCCCGGCAAGGGTGGCGAAGAGCGCGGCCAGGCCGAAGCGATCGCACGCGGAACCCAGCGCGGGCTTTCGCTTGGTGTGCCGTTCGTGACGCTGATCATCGGCGAAGGCATGTCCGGCGGTGCGATTGGCATTGCCGCGGCCAACAAGGTGCTGATGATGGAACACGCGATCTATTCCGTAATCTCGCCAGAGGGCTGCGCATCAATCCTGTACCGGGACGCTGCCAAGGCGAAGGAAGCCGCCGATGCGATGAAGATCACCGCGCCGGATTTGCTAAAGACCAAAGTCATTGACGGTGTGGTCAAGGAGCCAGTCGGCGGTGCGCATCGTGATCCGAAGCGGGCAATGGCTGCGGCGTCCAAGGCGCTGGAAGAAGCGCTGAAGGAACTGGACGGTCTCAGTCCGTCAGAGCTGCGCGCGCAACGCCGGGAACGCTTTTACGCAATCGGCCGCGAAGGTATCTGATCCGGCTTGCATTGCCGTGCAAGGCGCTTCACGCTCTCCCAAAAATACAAGGGAGACGGGCCTCATGAAAAAATGGGCATTGGCTGCAAGCATTGCAGCTGTCGCGTGTGCTGCGCCAGCACCGAAGCAGGATTTGGCGGCAGGCTATGACATCGTGATCTATCCGGCGCAGGCCGTGGTCACGATGACGGGCGAGGACAAGACGGCTGAAGCGGTCGCGGTGTCGGCTGACAGGATCGTTGCTGTAGGCTCTCTGGAAGAGCTGAGGCGAGACTTGCCATCAGCGCGAGTGAACCCGGTCTTCGAAGACAAGACCATCGTGCCGGGCCTGATTGATCCGCACATCCACGTCGTGCTTGGCTCATTGCAATACAATCTGCCCATCACGCCGCCCTGGCCGATGGCCACACCACACGGCATGAAGGCTGGACTGCCCAATCGCGCCGCGTTTCTGCAGGCGCTGTCCGAACTGGTGGAGGCGGCTGGGCCGAGTGAGCCGATTGTTGCCTATGGCTATCATAATCTGGTGCATGGGGATCTGCACCGGGCAGATCTCGACGCGATTGCACCGGACCAGCCGCTGATCGTCTGGCACTATTCGTCACATGATTTCTATTTGAACAGCGCGGCGATTAATGCTGCCGGGTTCACGCCTGATATGGCTGAGCAGTTTCACGGGGTAGACCTCGATGCGGATGGCGCGCTGACCGGTCGGATTTATGAAGATGCGGCCATGCTGGTGGTGCAAGCGTTCGCTGGCGTGATCCTGACGCCTGAAAATGTCACGGCGGGCTTCAACGGATTCTCATCCATGCTGCGCCAGGCTGGTGTCACGACAACTGCGGAGCTCGGCTACGGCATGTTCGGCTGGGAAATGGAGGCGGCGAACATTCGCGCCAATTGGGGCAGCCCGCAGCAGGCTGGCTATCACCTCTATCTGATCCCGGAGCATCGTGCGCTCGAGCGGGCTTTCGGAGACGGCAAGGTTCAGGCCGTGCTGGATATGGCGAGCGGGAATACGGATACGGCGGCACCTATTCTGCCGCGCGTAAAGTTCTTCACCGATGGCGCCTTCTACAGCCAGACGATGCGGCTTTCTCCGCCGGGGTACCTCTCAGGGCAATCGGAAGGGTCAGAGGGGCTCTGGGTGGCGGGCCCCGACGGGATCGTTCCCGCCATTCAGCCCTATTGGGATGCCGACCTCGGCGTGAACATTCATTCCAACGGGGATGCCGCGCAGGGAGCAACATTGGAGGCTCTGGCTATGCTTCGTGAAGGCGATGATGGTCCGGCCAACAGCTTCGTGATTGAACATGGTGGCCTCTTTTCGGAGGAGCAGGTTGAACTGGCCGGTCAACTCGGCGCGCGCCTGTCTGCGGCCAGCCACTACGTATTTTACATGGCAAATGAATATGCGGGGCCATTGGGCGACGTACGGGCAAAATGGATCTCGCCGCTGGGTGCGCTGACCGAAGCGGGAGTGCCGGTGGCCGTGCACAGCGACGCGCCGCTTGCTCCGCCCCATCCGCTGCGCGCTGCAGGCGTCCACGTCACCCGTGCAACGCGGGAAGGCAGCACTTATGAAGCCGGCATGGCGCTGAGCCGCTATGAGGCCATGGAGGCGATCACGCTGGACGCGGCGATGGCCTTGGGGCTTGAGGCTGAGATTGGCTCCATCGCAACGGGCAAACGTGCAGATTTCACCATTCTTGGTGCCAACCCGCTGGACATGCCTGGCGCGGAGTGGGAGCACATTCCGGTGTGGGGCGTGGTGCTGGACGGTGAGCCGCGGCCCCTGAAGAATAAGGGCTCCCTGCAGGGTGAGTGAACGCGACTGGATCTCCCGCTATTTTGCACCTCTGGCCACAGCGCCAGGGGCAGCGGGTTTGCGAGATGACGTGGCGGAGCTGTCTGGCGGCGATGGGCGACTGATTGCGACAACGGACGCATTGGTCGAAGGCGTGCATTTTTTGCCGGATGATCCCATCGATACGATTGCGCGCAAGCTGGTGCGTACGAATGTGTCGGACGTTCTCTCGAAAGGTGCGCTGCCCGAAGATGTCTTGCTCACTCTGGGCTGGCCGAACTCAAGGCCGGAATCGGAGATCGCCGCGTTTGCGTCGGCTCTTGGCGATGATCTTGAGACATTCGGCGCTCGGCTTGTCGGAGGTGATACCGTGCGTAGCCGGGCCGGCTTGTTCCTCTCGCTCACGCTGACGGGGCGGTGCCTTTGCGAGCATCCGGTCAGGCGGAGCGGGGCGGCGCATGATCAGGATATCTGGGTGACGGGAGAGATGGGCGCAGCCTGTCTGGGGTTCGAGGCACTACAACGCGGCGAGTGCGATTCGCCTCATGTCGCGGTCTATCGCGTGCCGAGACTGCAGCCTGTTAGCGCGGCCCACCTGATTGCGAACCATGCGAGCGCAGCGATGGATGTGTCGGACGGACTGTTGGGGGATGCATCGGCGCTCGGCGAGGCGTCAGGCGTCGGCATGAAACTGGCGCTGGAGGAGATACGGTTCGCCGGGAAAGCGACAGATATCGACACGATGCTACGTCTGGCGACGTGGGGTGACGACTACCAGATCCTCTTCACCAGCGAAAAAACGCGACGCGAAACCATATTGGCCGATGCTGATGATGCGGGTGTTTCTGTTGCGCGTATTGGGGAAACTTCCCAAAAAACAGGACTCTCCATTACCTGGCGCGGAGAGGCCGTTAACCTCCCTGAAACTCTCGGCTTCGAGCATGGCTGAACTGGGCCCGGCCTGACTCGCGCCTGAAGGGAGGGATATTGCCTATTCCCCAAAGGAAAGGCAGGCTGGCGTCCTATAATAAACAGTGCATGATCAGGAAAACCTGGCGTTGAAGTTCTGTTTTAAGGGAAGGAAACGTAATCCATGTGGTATTATCTCGCTCTCGCGGCGGGTCTTTTGTCGGTCCTATATGGCTGGCTCCAGATCAACTCGATCATGAAGGCCCCGTCAGGTGATGCGCGTATGCGCGAAATCGCTCAGGCCATTCAGGAAGGCGCTAACGCCTATCTTGGCCGTCAGTACCGGACCATCGGCATTGTCGGTGTTGTGGTCGTCGTTCTGCTGGTCATCCTGTTCCGCAATTGGCAGGTGCCGCTCGGCTTCATTATCGGCGCAGCCTTGTCCGGTGCGGCCGGCTTTATTGGCATGAAAGTGTCGGTGCAGGCGAATGTGCGCACAACTGAAGCGGCGAAGTCCGGTCTGAATGCCGGTCTGAAGCTCGCCTTCAAGTCGGGCGCCATTACCGGCATGCTCGTTGTTGGCCTCGCGCTGTTGGGCATCGTGGTTTATTACGGCCTGCTTACAATGGTCACGGGCCTCAATCTCGCAGTTGAGAGTGAAAAACGCCTCGTGATCGACTCGCTAGTGGCGCTCGGCTTTGGTGCGTCCCTGATCTCGATCTTTGCGCGCCTTGGCGGCGGTATTTTCACCAAGGGTGCGGATGTCGGCGGAGATATGGTCGGCAAGGTCGAGGCCGGCATTCCGGAGGATGACCCCCGCAACGCCGCGACGATTGCAGACAATGTCGGTGACAATGTTGGCGATTGTGCCGGTATGGCCGCTGACCTGTTCGAGACGTACGCCGTAACGCTGGTAGCGACCATGGTTCTCGGCGCGATCTATTTCTCAGGCGCTCCGTACATCGTCGAAATCATGATGCTGCCGTTGGCAATTGCCGCCGTGTGTATCGTCACGTCGATCATTGGCACGTATTTCGTTAATCTCGGGCCGGGCAAGACAGATGTCATGGGAGCGCTTTACAAGGGCCTCATCGTGACGGGAATCCTATCGATAGGTGGCTTGGCTGTGGCCGTGGCAACCGTACTGCCGAACGGTTTTGGTGTGCTGGAAGATGCCGGTACGCGTCTTGGTCTTGCAAACGACGTGTCTGGTTGGATGCTGTTTGGATGCGGTGTGGTTGGTCTGGTCGTTACAGGCCTGATCGTTGTGATCACGGCTTATTATACCGAAACCAAGTACCGTCCGGTTCGCTCCATCGCGATGGCTTCTGAATCTGGTCATGGCACAAACGTGATCCAGGGCTTGGCCGTCTCGCTTGAATCAACGGCTCTGCCAGCCATCGTGATTATTGCGGGCATCATTCTGACCTTCAATCTCGCTGGCCTCTATGGGATCGCCATTGCGACGACGACCATGCTGGCGCTTGCCGGTATCATCGTGGCGCTGGACGCGTTCGGCCCTGTTACGGACAATGCAGGCGGCATCGCTGAGATGGCGGAACTGCCGTCTGAGATCCGCGATACGACTGATGCGCTTGATGCGGTTGGCAATACGACCAAAGCTGTCACCAAGGGATATGCTATCGGATCGGCGGGCCTCGGTGCGCTGGTTCTGTTTGCGGCTTATGCAGAAGATCTGAAATACTTCTCGGCCCGCGCGCAGGAAGGGGACTTCTTCTACAACACGGTTGCCGACTTCTCGATTGCGAATCCGTATGTCGTGGTTGGCCTCCTGTTTGGCGGTCTGCTGCCATTCCTGTTTGGTGGCCTGTCGATGATGGCTGTTGGCCGTGCGGCGCAGTCGGTGGTTGAGGAAGTGCGTCGCCAGTTCCGGGAAATGCCAGGTATCATGAAAGGCGAAGTGAAGCCTGACTACAGCCGGGCCGTGGACTTGCTGACCAAGGCTGCGATCAAGGAAATGATCGTGCCGTCGCTGTTGCCAGTCCTGTCGCCGATTGTGCTCTTTGGTGCGATCTTCCTGATTGCCGGCAAGGGCGCTGCGCTCGCAGCTGTCGGGGCCATGTTGCTCGGTGTCATCGTGACGGGCCTGTTTGTCGCCATTTCGATGACGTCCGGCGGCGGTGCCTGGGACAATGCCAAAAAGTATATCGAAGACGGCAATCATGGCGGCAAGGGCTCCGAAGCCCACAAGGCTGCCGTGACAGGCGATACGGTGGGTGACCCTTACAAGGACACGGCTGGCCCAGCCGTGAATCCCATGATCAAGATCACCAATATTGTGGCCCTGCTCATGCTTGCGGTGCTTGCTGGCCACTGAGCCACATGAATTTTTTATGGAAGGCCCCGGCGCGAAAGTGTCGGGGCCTTTGTTTTGAATGGAAATTTTGACAGATAGAATAAATCTATAGATGTTCGCAAAGCAATCAATTGGTCCTATTGCGCAACTCGACGTAACCTTTTCTCATCGACGCAATCAAACTTGGGCGGCCCCCGGCCAAGTCATAGGCGGCGTGTTCAGGTGGCCTCACCAGCGGGCCGGAAACAGGTTTTCGAACCGAGCGAAAGGGATAGGATTATGGACGGCAATGATATGGGCGGTGGCGGCAAATGCCCTGTGATGCACGGAAGTCTCACGTCGACTGAAACATCTGTGACGGCCTGGTGGCCCAAATCACTCAATTTCGACATTCTGCATCAGCATGACCGGAAGGTTCAGCCTTACGGACCTGATTACTCCTATCGCAAGGAAGTCGAGAAGCTCGACTATGAAGCCCTCAAGAAAGACGTGCACGCCCTCGTGACAGACAGCCAGGATTGGTGGCCAGCGGACTGGGGCAGCTATGCAGGTCTCTTCGTGCGTATGGCGTGGCACTCGGCGGGATCGTATCGACTGGCAGATGGTCGCGGCGGCGGCGGCGCAGGCAATTTGCGTTTCGCACCGCTTAATTCGTGGCCGGACAATGCCAATCTGGACAAGGCGCGCCGTCTGCTTTGGCCGATCAAGAAGAAATATGGCAACAAGCTCAGCTGGGCCGATTTGATCATTCTGGCTGGTAACGCCGCTTATGAAGTGGCTGGTCTTGAGACGTTCGGGTTTGCCTTCGGACGCGAAGACATCTGGCATCCAGAGAAAGACACGTTCTGGGGTTCCGAGAAGGAGTGGCTGACAGATTCCCGCTATGAAAAGCTGGACGAGCGTGAGTCACTCGCCAATCCGCTCGCTGCGGTGGTGATGGGACTGATCTATGTGAACCCGGAAGGTGTGAACGGAAAGCCTGACCCGGCCAGAACAGCGATGGACGTCCGCGAAACATTTAAGCGCATGGCCATGAACGACGAAGAGACTGCTGCGCTGACGGCGGGTGGCCACACAATTGGCAAATGTCACGGAAATTCTGACCCGACCGGACTTGGACCTGAGCCCGAGGGCGAAGACGTTGTTGGTATGGGGCTGGGGTGGAAAAACTCCAACCAGTCTGGAAATGGTCGTTTCACCTTGACTGGCGGCCCTGAGGGCGCATGGACATCGGAGCCGACAAAATGGGATGGTGGCTATCTCGACATGCTGCTGGACCATGAATGGGAGCTGACCAAGAGCCCGGCAGGCGCCTGGCAGTGGAAGCCTGTCAGCATTGACGAAGCCGACATGCCAGTCGATGTGGAGGATCCTTCCATCCGTACCATGCCGATGATGACAGATGCGGACATGGCCATGAAGGTCGATCCGATCTATCGCAAATACATGGAGAAGTTCCGCGAGGATCATGACTATTTCTCCAGGACCTTCGCGCGCGCATGGTTCAAGCTGACTCACCGCGACATGGGGCCAAAGCCTCGCTACATCGGCCCTTGGGTGCCACAGGAGGATTTGATCTGGCAGGATCCGGTCCCTGCGGGCAGCACGGACTATGATGTGGAGGCCGTCAAAGCGAAGATTGCGGACAGTGGTCTGTCTGTTGCCGACATGGTGTCGACCGCTTGGGACAGTGCCCGTACGTATCGCGGCTCTGACATGCGTGGTGGCGCGAATGGCGCGCGTATTCGCCTCGCACCTCAGAATGACTGGGATGGAAACGAGCCAGCCCGTCTGTCCCGCGTTCTGGAGGTTCTGGAGCCGATCGCAAAGGAAACCGGCGCAAGCATCGCAGATGTCATCGTTCTGGCCGGCAATGTCGGCGTAGAGCAGGCAGCGAAGGCGGCTGGATTTACAAAGACTGTGCCTTTCACACCGGGCCGTGGCGATGCGACTGCCGAGATGACGGATGCGGAATCATTTGAGCCGCTCGAGCCTCTGGTTGATGGCTACCGGAACTGGATCAAGGACGACTATGTGGTGAAGCCGGAAGAGATCCTTCTGGACCACACGCAGCTGCTGGGCCTGACCGCTCCGGAAATGACGTGCCTTGTAGGCGGTATGCGTGTCATCGGCACCAATCATGGCGGCAGCGCTCATGGTGTGTTCACAGACAATGTGGGTGCGCTGACGAACGACTTCTTTGTCAATCTGACCGATATGTCGAATACGTGGAACCCAACGGACGACGAGGGCATCTTCTCGATCCGCGATCGCCAGACTGATGCACCGAAGTGGACCGCTACACGGATTGACCTTGTCTTCGGGTCGAACTCCATCCTGCGCGCCTATGCGGAAGTGTACGCACAGGACGACAACAAGGAGAAACTGGTCGACGACTTCATCGCGGCCTGGACGAAAGTGATGGAAGCTGACCGCTTCGATACGCGCGCTTAGTGCGGAATCCTGAAATCAGAAACGCCCCGGGCAGCCGGGGCGTTTTTTTATGCGGGCTTGACGAGTGAAGAGGCCATGCGCCTGAACTCTTCCTGGCTTAGCGTTTCAGCTCTTGCTGTGGGGTCGATGTCCAACCCTTCCAGCCACTCAGCTGCTTTCAGACCATGCCGCTTGGCGAGGGGTTTCAATCCGGCCCGGAGCATCTTGCGGCGTTGGCCGAAGGCGGCGCCAGCAACTTCTTCCAGCTTGGCCAGATGAGGAAAGACTTTTTCCTGCGGTAGTGGATGCAAGACTGCGACAGCGCTGTCGACTTTCGGGGGTGGCCGGAATGCACCTGGCGGCAGTGTGAAGGCGATATGCGGATCGCAGACGGCGTGCGCGAGCACGGCAAGCCGTCCGTAATGGTCCGTATTCGGTTTGGCGCACACCCGCTCTGCCACTTCTTTCTGGAACATTAGCGCCATCTCGCCTCGCCACGGTCCCGCCTTCAGCCAGTTTACCAGAAGAGGCGTGCCAACATTGTAAGGCAGGTTGGCGATGATCATGGCGGGTGTCTCACCGCCGAGTTCAGCAATTGCCTGTTCCCAGCGAACCTTCCGCGCATCCTTCAGAATGACGTGCAATCGACCCGTTTCGGCTTCGGGCCACGTTTTAAGCGCGTCCGCAAACCGCTCGTCTGCCTCGACTGCAATGACCTTGCCTGCGCCATTGTCCAGTAGGGCGCGGGTCAGGCCACCCGGGCCGGGGCCAACTTCGATTACTGTGCGGCCTTCAACCGGACCAGCCGCCAGTGCCGTACGCTTCAAGATATCCGGGTCGAACAGGAAATGCTGTCCAAGTGCCTTGCGGGCGGTGGCCTGCGTCAGGCCGGGGGGCGTTTCGTCACGGCTCATGCCGTTTCCTTTCTATGGCCGGCAATCAAACGCGCTTGGCGGATTGCCGCGATCAAGCTGTCAGGACGGGCGGTGCCGTTCGCGGCAGCTTCGTATCCCGTGCCGTGGTCCGGGCTGGTGCGTACGATGGGTAGGCCAAGCGTCGTGTTCACGCCTCCCCACATGTCCAACGTCTTCACCGGTATCAAGCCCTGATCATGCGTCATGGAGATGATGGCATCGAAGCGACCGTCTCGGGCTTCGGCAAATACCGTATCAGCTGACCGTGCGTCTGACATATCTATACCGGCTGAGCGTAATTGGTCCGCTGCCGGATTGATGATATCTATTTCTTCTCGGCCTATCGTGCCGTTCTCGCCGGCATGGGGGTTTAATCCGGTGAAAGCGAGGCGTGGGGACGTAAGGCCGAAATCTTGGCGCATGGCCGTGTCGACGATCTTGCCGAGCTTTACGAGGTCTTCCATATTCAGTGTAGTGAACACATCTTTCAGCGCGATATGAATGGTCGCAAGGGCGACACGCAATCCGCCCCCTGTCAGCAACATGACCGGCTGAGCTGCTCCGCCCGTAGCGGTGTTGCACAGAGCAGCGACGAACTCCGTATGACCGGGGTGTGTGAACCCCGCGGCATAGAGCAGGGCCTTGTTGATAGGATTGGTGACAACAGCGTCCGCGGCTCCGGATAGGCAAAAAGCGGCGGCTTGCTCAATCGAGGCGATTATCGCTGGGGCTGAGCGGCTGTCTGGCTGCCCGCGAACCGGGAGAGGGAATGCATCAAGCGGTAGAACAGGGAGCGCTGATCCGAATACGCCGGAGGCTTCGGATGGATCGGAAATCGTTTGGGTGGGTACCTCGCCCTGATACAGATCCGGCGCGCCGATTACGAAGAACGCGCAGTCGGCTTCGCCTTGCAGCGCATTCCAGGCAGAAACGGTAATCGACGGCCCCACACCCGCAGGGTCACCCATCGTGATTACCAAGGGAGGACGGTTCGCGTCAGTCATTGCAGGCGGTGTTCACCCAAACCGCGCGGTGCGCAAGGTCTAGCGATAGATTATCGTCGCTTCGCGGCGCAGGTCACGCAGCTCTCGTTCGGAAATCATCCCGAGTTCCTGATCCTTCAGGCGACCTTTCAGATCGTCACGGGATGGCAACGCTTCCGCGCCGTCTTCGCGGCGGCATACATACATGAGGGCAAGACCGTTGCCGGCAGCGAAGATTTCTGTCGGTTGACCAACCTCCACAGACATGACGAGGCTTTTGCCTTCGCTGCCAAGTTCTTCAATGTCGATATCGGTCAAATCAGCATGGCGCAGGTTGGATTTCGAGTTTGCGACGCTCTGAACATCCTCACAGGTCTCGATTGCGGCCATCGCTTCCTTTAGCGTGGCTTCGTCGCCATCTGTCGCTTGTAGACGCTTCAGGTCCACTTTCGTGGTCAGCTTTGCAGGCTCGCGCTTGTTCACGACGTTGAGGATGTAGACACCGTTTTCGCTCTGGATCGGGCCGATAATTCCTGGTCCGGCTGAGCCTTCCACGGCTTCCGCCAGAATGGGGTCCAAATCGCTCGTCGTGATCCAGCCCATGTCTCCGCCCGTGGCGGCTGTCGGGGCAGACGAAATACGCTGCGCCGCGATGCGGAAATCAGCGCCCTGATTCAATTGTCCGATGATGGAATTGGCCGCCTCGGTCGCTTGCGCCTTGGTCTCGGCATCTGGCGCATACAGGAAGATTTCGGAGATGCGGAATTGCGTTTGTTGCAGTGAGTTCCGTACGCGGTTCAGTTGTTCATCCACCTGATTGTCGGAAATTCGGATGCGGGAGCCATAGAGTCCCCCCATTACGCGGCTCCATGCGATTTCTGCGCGCATCTGCTCTTCCAAGCTGGCCGGATTTACACCGGCTGCGAGAAGTTGCTCTTTCAATTGATCTCCGGTCGCGCCGGACTGGCGGGCCATGTCATCGACAGCGCCGTTAATCTCATCAGGTGAGATTTCCATTTCGAACTCCGCTGCCTTTTCAAGCTGCAGGCGTTCGTCGATGAGCTGTTCCAGTGCCTGACCAGTGATTTGCTGAATTTGCTCCTGCGTTGGCTGCTGGCCGCCAAGGCTGAGCAAAAGAAGGCGGGCGCGCTGGCGAACGTCGGAATAGGAAATTGGCTGGTCGTTCACGATAGCTGCGACGCCTTCGAGCGCAAGGCGTTCTGGCGCATCGGCTTCCTGGGCGAAGGATGTGCCTCCCACGGGAAGTGCCGCGATCATGACGGCGGCGATTATCTGACGAACCATAAATGGCCTCCATTGAGTGCCCAGCCGGGCCCCGTGGCAATTATACAGCGCGGAACATACAAGTCCCACGTATCGGCGCAACGCATCAGGGCAGTGTTCCCTGAATTCTTACGAAAAATTAGTGTGTGCCGCTTTGCTCAAAGCACTCGGTCCCGTCGAATCAATCGAACTCACTTGAACCAAAATTGCCGATTGATTTCAGGAAGAAGCGGAACTGAATGCTCTCTTCCGGCCCGAGCGTTCGATCAATGAGTTCAGTGCGCTGGTAGACGAGTTCGAAACGAGAGCAATCATCTTCGAATGCTATTCCGTATTCCTGACGGGCGTTCAAATTGTCTTCGATGTCACGTAACTGTCCGGCAATAATCGAATACTGGTCGGTAACGCGGAGTTCGCCACGCACATATATGCCTTCATCCGCTCTGCCCGTGGTCGCTATTCGCTCGTCCACCTTATAGTATTGGGCGACACCTCGGAAGCGTTTGAAATTACTCGTTATTTTTGTGTCTATTCGGTTGAGGCTGAAGCCATCCTCATCCAGCCGGGCTCGCGTATCGATCTTCAGTTGGGGCCCGAAATTCGCTGTCGCCGCGATAATCCAGTCGGACGAGGTTCCGTCCAGATTGCTGATACCGTCAAAGGAGTCATCGGGCCGTGATCGCCAACGTTTGCCAACCGTTGTGCTGAAGTCCATGCCGTTTTTCCAGAGGGTTCTGGCTGTGATTCCCGCAGATAATTTCCCGTCGCCTTCATACAGGTCGTATGCGCCAAATCCGTTCGGATCAAATAGCGAAGATGCATCTGATTCAAACAGAAGGCTGTCTTCAATCGGGATGACGTCATCATTCACGTTGGACGGTCCCCAAGCCGCCATGACGGCTGGTTCAATCATGATATCAACCATCTCGCCCGGTCGAATCATCGGATAGGCCAATTTGCCACCAACATTCCCGACAATGCGAGAGGCGTCTTCCTCTCCTGACACATCCTCATCAAGCCGGTAATAGTCAGCTCTGACCTCCGCAAACTGTTCAAATGTGAACCCGCCTGGCAGCACGTTCAGATCAGACCAGTCTGCACCAAAGCTTACCCGGTGGCTGTCTGCTCCCAAATCACGGCTCAATATGGCGCTGGATGCGTTGACGCTGGCATAGCCCATCTTTCCGAGATCCCAGTACTTCTCACTGAAGAAAACCGGCAGCGCTGTCGGCAATTCGCCATCGTCATCGCTCGACCTGAGGCCCTGGAATTTCAGGAGCGCCACATCTGAATAATAGCTTTCCCCCTGACCCATCGCGAATATTTGTGACAACAGGCGACGTGGCTGGCTGGAATACAGGCCGCGTTTCTCGTCCTGTCCGTCGATGTCGTAACGTCGGTCGTAGAGATCGTCGCTCTGATGCTCGACTCCAAACCCCCATTTCCATTCATTGTTGATGGCAAACAAGCCGCTTCCATATATATGGCCGCGCAGTTTCTCTTCTCCGAACAATTCGCCGTCGCTGTCAAAATCCTGCTCGTTGGTGAAGCTGGTATTGAAGTTGATGGAGCCCGAATAGAAGCGTTTGCGCAGATCAAGCTCGAGTAGAGGGTTCACGTTTTGCGTGACCATCGGTGCAATGGTGATGTCGGTCGAATCAGAAACTGCCCAATAATACGGCTGCTGATAGAACCATCCCAGTTTTGAAGAATTTCCTGCCGACGGAATCAGCAACCCTGACCGACGTTCAGAACTCGGATCCGGATGCGCCAGAAAAGGAAAGTAGAATACTGGAATGCCCGCGACCTCAATCACGGCGTCCCGGTAAGATATCATCTGGCTTTCCTGATCAAGCACTGCGCGGCGAGCTCGCACTGCCCAGGTTGGTGTCTTGTCTTCCTCACAGACCGGACATGCTGTGTAGACGACCTGATCCAGCGCATTCACGCCGTCGGACTGGCGAATGGCGGAGTTTGCCGCCACGGTCGCGTCTCCTTCCAGACGTGCGGAAAAGCCGATCGCATAGCCGTCCGAGAGGGTCGAATCGACTTCCACTTCATCGGCAAATTGTTGAGCTCCGGTCTCATCAATAATGATGACGTTGCCGGTGGCGCGTACTTTTTCGGTGGAGCGATCGTAGACCAGCTTGTCTGCGCGCAGGATGCGTCCTTGGTATAGCGCCTCGACATTGCCCTCGGCGACCAACTGGTTTTCATCGCGGATTTCGTAAACATAATCAGCTTCCAGAACGACGCGCTCATCCGCATCTGTCGGCTGCGGCGCGGCAGCGGTGTCCTGGGCGATGGCGTACCAGGGAAGGGAGACTGCCATACCAAGCGCAGCCGCAACATGATGCCATTTTGCCAAAACGCGTACCCTTACAACTGCTTCTATGTGCCGGATTGCGCGTGGATCACGCTTTTTCGCCACTCAACTCCAATTGGAGGCTTAGAGAGGAAGGCGTGAATCGTCCAGCCATCAGACCATTCCGTCTGATTTTTCATGAACCTGCCGATGCATCAGCAACACATGTCGTTCTAAATCGCGCGGCAAGCCAACCCGCCAGGCAGGGTTGTGGCGGAACCCGACAATTCCAGCTCCATGAGCGCTGCAGCGCATTGGGCCGGCGTTGCACCCGCCGCACGGGCGATCTCGTCGATCGGCATTGGATGCGGCGACAGCGCGTGCTCAATACGCGTGAGAAGATCTTGAGGCAGGTCCGGTTCAGGGGCGCCTTCAAACAAGTCGCCATTTGTCGCAACGTTTGAAAAGGGTAGGCTTTCAAGCACTTCGAGAATGTCGTCGGCATGGCGAACAAGTGTGGCGCCCTGCCGGATCAGCCGATTTGTTCCAGATGACCGCGGGTCAAGCGGGGAGCCGGGCATGGCCATGACCTCGCGGCCTTGTTCGCCAGCCATACGTGCTGAAATCAGAGATCCTGATCGTTCAGCTGCCTCCACCACGACGACGCCACGTGACAATCCCGTGATGATGCGATTGCGGCGTGGGAAATCCTGCGCCTTGGCCCGATACCCGAACGGGCTTTCTGACAAGATTAAGCCCTTCGCAGCGATCTCGGCGTAGAGGCGCTCGTGTTGGGGCGGATACACATGGTCCACCGCGCCGCCGAGCACGGCAACGGTCCCCGTTGCCAGACTTGCAGCATGGGCCTCTCCGTCTATGCCGAGGGCCAGCCCGGAAACGGTGACGAAACCAGCCTTTCCCAGCGCGGCGGAAATGTCCCGTGCGAGTTTGCGCCCCGCTGCGGAGGCGTTTCTCGCGCCGACTATTGCCACTGTGGGCTCCGCGGCGAGATCCACTTTACCTAATGCGGTCAGGACAGGAGGCGGCGGATCCAGCGCTTTCAGCAGAGGCGGATATTCCGGGTCGCAACTGGCAAGGATTTGCGCGCCATATTTACGGGTCAGATCGAGTTCTTTGGCAATCTCTTCCGCTGCGGGAGGAACGAGTTCTTTCCCGCGGCGACTCTTTCGTGTCAGTTCAGGCAGAGCATCCAGAGCGGCGCTGGCGGATTTGAATTTTCGCAGCAACTGGAAAAATGTGACCGGACCAATGTTCGGTGTGCGGGCGAGCCTCACCCAGTCGATGCGTTCAACATCACTGAGAGGCCGCGCTGGCGTCATGTCTCGGAGTCAGGTTTTTTCTTGGCACCAAATTTCGGTTCTTCTCCCTTGAGAAGGCGGCCGAGATTGGCGCGGTGTGTCCAGAACACAAAGACTGACAAGAGGGCCAGCCCCCCGATGACGAACATGTTCCGTTCGCCAAGCAACCATGCGCCCGGAGTCACTAGTGTCGCTGCGCTTAGGGCCGCGAGCGACGATATGCGCGTCAATGCGAATAGTCCGAGCCAGACGGGTGCAGCGACATAAAATCCGGGCAAGGAGACGAATGGCAACAGACCCGCATAGGTCGCGACTCCCTTGCCACCCTTGAAACCCAACCAGATTGGGTAGCAATGCCCGACAAAGGCGAATGCGCCCGCCACAAAGCCGACTTCCCGGCCGGCCAGCATTCCAAAAGCGAGCGCCACGAGACCCGCCTTCAGGCTGTCCAGGAGAAGCGTCGCCAAGGCGAGATCCTTCCGGCCAGTCCGCAACACATTCGTCGCGCCGATATTGCCGGAGCCGATCGAGCGGATGTCTCCGAGGCCAGCTGCGCGCGTAATCAAAAGGCCAAAGGGAATTGATCCGGCGAGGTAGCCGCAAATTGCCGCGAGGGGGAAAGCCAGCTCGGCTGTCATATCGATAACCTCAATTCCTAATTGAAATTCTTAAGTGCGAACTCTCGCCACTGCAAGCAGGCGGCTTCTAGCGTTCGAATACCTGTTCGCCGCCGACAAATGTCTTCAGCACGATCCCTTGAAGGCGTCGCCCATCAAAAGGAGAATTGGTCGACCGGGAGCGCAAGTTTTCCCGCTCGCATAGCCAGGGCTTGTTTGGGTCGAAAAGGATCAGATCTGCAGGTGTACCTTCAGAAAGTCGCCCTTGAGGCAGACCGATCATGTCCGCAGGTTTCGAGGTAATTGGTGCCAGCACTTCGAGCAGGCTGAGCGGGCCATCATGGTGAAAGCTCAACAAGGCAGACAGAGTGGTTTCGAGCCCCGCCGCTCCAAAGCTTGCTTCGCCAAATGGCAGGCGTTTTTCTTCCGGAGGTTGTGGGTCGTGCGCAGATACGACAGCATCGATCCAGCCTGCCTTGAGCGCGGTGATCATGGATTGTCGCGTATCTTCGTCCCGGAAAGGCGGGTTCACTTTGCAATAGGTGAGATAATCGCCGACATCGAGTTCATTGAAGAACAGGGAATGGGCGGCGATTGTTGAGAACACGCTTGCGCCGCGGTCACGAGAATCTGCGATCATTTCCAGCGTTCTCAGCGTCGACACCTGATCAAGGATCAGCGTGCAGCCCGTGGCTTCTGCAAGCATCAGATCACGGGCGGCGCCGATCCACTCAGCTTCTTTAGCGATTCCGGCGAGCCCTTTGCGCGCCGCGAATGCTCCGGCGTTCATGACGCCTGAGCCTTTCAGTGCCGTGTCGTCAGGCCGGGACATGACAATGGCGCCTCTGCTGGCCGCATACGTCATCGCCCGCTTCATGATCGACGGATTGCTGACGGGTGTGTCGCCATTTGTGAAGAGTACCGCGCCAGCGTCTGCCATCAGCCCGATCTCGGCCATGGCGTCGCCCTTCAGGCCGGTCGTCAATGCGCCCGCAGGATAGATGCGCGCCTGCGCGCTGGCCTTCGCGCGATCGGAAATGAAACGGACCAAGGCCACGTCATCCACAACCGGCTTTGTGTCAGGCATGACGACAAGGCTGGTCACACCGCCTGCAACTGCTGCGCGAGAGGCGGTTGCCAGTGTTTCTTTCTGTTCGTCGCCAGGCTCGCCTGTCTTTACCCGTAGGTCGATCAGGCCAGGTGCCAGACAGAGCCCGCCAGCATCCAGCGCGCTCTTCGCACCTTCATGTGCTGATGCCGCGCCGGGCGTGACGGATTTGATCGCGCCATCTTCGATAAGGATTGCGCCAGTTTCATCAAGGCCTGATGCCGGGTCGAGCAGGCGGGCATTGTAGATGGACAGGCTCATGAGCGACCTCCGGCAAGAAGATGCAGCACAGCTTCGCGCACCGCGACGCCCATTTCCACTTGCTCGGTAATCACTGAGCGTTCTCCGTCAGCAATGGCGCTCTCGATCTCGATCCCGCGATTCATCGGGCCGGGATGCATCACAATGGCATCTTCCCTAGCCAGCGCGAGACGTTCGGCGGTCAGGCCGAAATAGCGAAAGTACTCACGTCGACTTGGCAGATACGCGCCATCCATGCGTTCGAGCTGCAGGCGCAGCATCATCACGACATCAGCTCCCTCAAGCGCTGCGTCGAAATCAGACGTCGCGGACGCAGCGCCCCATGTTTCCGTGCCGGAGGGCATCAGGGTGCGCGGGGCGCAAAGGTGAACTTCCGCGCCAAGCAGGTGCAGCGCCAGCGTCGTCGATCGGGCGACACGCGAATGGACAATGTCGCCACAAATCACGACTTTGAGGCCTTCAACACGTCCCTTGTTGCGCCGGATGGTCAGTGTGTCGAGAAGGCCCTGTGTCGGGTGTTCATGCGTACCGTCGCCTGCATTGATCACGGCGCAATCAACTTTACGGGACAGCAATTTGGCGCCACCAGATGCCGAATGACGCACGACAAGCACATCAGGCTTCATTGCGTTCAGCGTCATTGCGGTGTCGATCAGCGTTTCGCCCTTTTTCACAGAGGACTGCGCGACCGGCATCGACACGACATCCGCACCGAGGCGGCGAGCGGCGATCTCGAAACTGCTCATCGTACGGGTCGAGTTCTCGAAGAACAGGTTCACGACCGTCTTGCCGGACAGGACAGGATCGGCCCGCTTGCCGGAACGCGTCGCCTCGGCATAGTCGTTTGCCAGATCAAGAATATGCGTCAGATCGAGCGGGTGAAGGCCATCAATGCCCAGCAGATGCTCGTGGTCGAAGGAGTAGTGGATTGCCGCCTTGCTCATGGAGGCCCTTTCGATTTTCGGCGGTTTAGGACCGTTTCCGAGTCGGGGCAAGAGGGTCAGAGAGTCAGAAGCAGATAGAGGGCAGGGATTGTCACCATTGCAAGCACCGTCTCCACCGCAATCAGATTGGCGGCGAGTGTTGCATCTCCGCCGAGTTCCTTCGCCAAGATGTAGGAACTTGTCGCCGTGGGTGTCGCCGCGCAGATCAGGGCGATAATCAGCGGAACGCCGGTTACGCCGAGCATGAAGCAGAAGGCCACGGCGAAAGCTGGTAGTCCCAACAAGCGCATCAGTGACCAGCCGAGCGTGCGAACTCCGGCCCGCTTCAAGGCAGACAAATCCACACCTGCGCCAGCCGACAACAGGCCCAGCGCGAGCGCCGCATCGCCCAGGATACGCATGCTGTCGTCGATCAGGCGGGGCAGACTCGTATTCGCCCCGGCCAGCGCAAGCCCGACAATGCAGGCGAGCACGATGGGGTTCTTGAATAAAGCCTTGAACGGGTTCGGCTTAGGCGTGTCATGCGACTCTGCGTGGGCAATCAGCGCATAGACCGACAATATGTTTGCCGCCGGGATCATTACGGCGGCTGCGATCGTGACCAGGGCGAGGCCTTCCTCGCCAAACAGAAGACTGCCGATGGAGAGGCCGATCATCGTGTTCCAGCGGACGTTGGACTGTATGACAGAACCGACTGCTGGCCCGGGCATATTGGGCAGGAAGCGACCGCACCAGCCCACACCTGCCAAGGCAAACTGCGCGAGGATCAATGCGCCAGCCAGGCCCCACGGCGCTTCTTCAAAGGGGGCGTTTGCCAATGTCCGCACGATCAGAGCCGGGAACAGGACCACGTAGGACAGGCGTTCGATGGCTCTCCAGCTGTCGACTGGTATCCAGCGGCGGACCGACAGGATGTGGCCGAGCGATACGATCGCGATGACCGGCAAGAGAGCGTAGAGAAAGCCCGTCATTTATCTTGAGCCAGTTTCTGCAGCGCGTCGTTCAGGATGACGGCGGCGGCAGAAGCGTCGATGCGCTCGGCGCGCCGTTTTCGCGAAAGCTCTGCTTCGATCATGGCGTTCTCGGCTTCGACCGTCGACAGGCGCTCATCCTGAAACAGGATCGGCACATCACGGCGCTTCATGATGTGCCAGGCAAGCGCGCGTACGGATTGGGCCCTCGGACCTTCTGAGCCATCCATATTGAGGGGCAGTCCCATGACGATCCCGACGGCAGCCCGATCGTCATAAAGATGGAATAGCCGGTCCAGAACCGGAGCGAGCTTCTTGCCACGCGGAATGGTTTCGACAGGGCTGGCAAGCATACGCAACCCATCCGCAGACGCGATACCCAGCGTCTTCGTGCCGGGGTCGATTCCGATCAGGGCGCCTGTCTTCGGAAATTGGTCTGGAGCAGTGATGGGCATGAACAGCCCACATAGCGCCTTGATGCCGTGTTGCCTATGGCGTATTCGAGCGGCTCGATTTGAAGAGTTGGAGTTCACCCATGTCTGTTACCAAGGATGATGTTCGCAAGGTTGCCCGCCTGTCGCGCATTGCCGTAACCGACGCCCATGCCGAGGAACTGGTCGGCGAGCTGAACGGCATCCTGAACTGGATCGACCAGCTGAACGAAGTCGATGTGGACGGTGTTGAGCCGATGACATCCGTGGTCGAGACGACGCTGCCCATGCGCGAAGACGTTGTCACTGATGGTAACATTCAGGATCAGGTTCTGGCGAACGCCCCACGAAGCGAAGATGGATTTTTCGTCGTTCCAAAAGCGGTTGAATAGTCGTCAGACAATCTCGTCCGCATATTCCTCATAGTTTATCAGGATTTCCTCGTTCTGCGGAATGGCTGACCGCGCTGACAGTGTGACGGTCTGCGCAACAGCATCCACACAGAAATCAGCGTTGGCATTGGCGCTGTGATTGCACATGGAGATTGGGCCGAACGCCACCGCCGTACGGGCGCGCCCTTCGGCATCCTCATCAACATGAAAAACGTAATGGTGGATGAGAGTATTCTTGATCGCAGCTGTGTCTTCAACGCTCAGGATGAGTAGGGGGTAGACGGCGATCAACTCTCCCGTCTCAAAGGAAACGGCCGCGAACAGGCCGCGACCGTGAAAAGGGGAGTTGCGCACCTCGACGGGCGAGGCATATCCGGTTTTCTGCATGACTCATTCTATCATGAGCCGTGCATCGCGCCATCAGGATTCGGTGTCTTCCTCCGAAGATTCGTCATCTACAGGCGCGTCTGCCTCAGCGTCGGGATTCCATTCGTAAATACCATTCACCAGACAACGCTGCCGTGAGAAGGAAGACGTCTCTCCAATATCCGACATCGAGTCCGATACGATCAGCGCGTCGCTCTTGCGCAAGCATCCCCCTGTCGAGTCCAGACCGATGCGCATTGCATGATCGAGTGGGGCGCACGAGGTAAACACTTCTACCAGATAATGTTTCCTGCCATTTCTGAGCACGACCGTGTCGCGTGTTGTCTCACTGAAGCCATCGATAGATGACGCAAAGCATATGCGGTCGACTTCTTCGCCCAGTCTCGGGTCGTCGGCGTAGCGCTCGGCACCACGTAGCCGCGTGTCGTTCGTCTCATTCGTGGCGCAAGCTGCCAAAATGGTGGGCAGGGCAAAGCTGATCAGGATGGCGCGCATGGGAGGTCTCCAGATGGCTTGAGCGACTGATGGCACGGTGCGCCGGATCCGGGCAACTGACAAGAAGGCTCACGAACACTTGAACTTTTGTGCCAAGCCGTCATAGCAGGCGGGCAGATATCTTCTCAGGATTTCCGATGACCGAACTGACCAAGCTTACCCTCGCAGCAGCGCTCGACGGCCTGAAGGCCAAGGAGTTTTCCTCGCGCGAGATTACCCAGCAATTCGTTGACGCCATTGAGGGCGCGAGAACGCTGAACGCCTATGTGGTTGAGACGCCGGAAAAGGCGCTGGCCATGGCCGACGCTTCTGACGCAAAGCTGGCCAAAGGTGAGGGCGGAAAGCTGGAAGGCGCGCCGCTTGGCATCAAGGATCTGTATTGCACCAAGGGTGTGCGCACGACGGCGTGCAGCAGTATTCTGGGTGAGTTCACGCCGACTTACGAATCCACCGTCACGCAAAACCTCTGGGATGAGGGCGCTGTGATGCTGGGCAAGCTCAACATGGACGAGTTCGCTATGGGCTCTTCCAACGAGACGTCGCGCTTCGGACCGGTTGTGAACCCTTGGCGCCGGAAGGGCGACAATCGCGATCTGACGCCGGGCGGATCATCCGGTGGTTCAGCTGCGGCGGTCGCTGGCGACCTTTGCCTGGCAGCGACGGCATCTGATACGGGCGGATCCATCCGCCAGCCGGCTGCGTTCACGGGAACGGTTGGCATTAAACCGACCTATGGCCGCGCCAGTCGCTATGGCATGGTGGCTTTTGCCTCTTCGCTCGATCAGGCCGGGCCAATCTCCAAGACCGTGGAAGACAGCGCCATCCTTCTGGAAGCAATGTGTAGCCACGACATGAAGGATTCCACATCCCTGAACGTAGAGACCCCTGACTGGCGCAGCGATGTGTCCAAAGGCGTCAAAGGCATGCGGATTGGCATTCCGAAAGAATACCGAATGGACGGCATGTCTGCCGAGATCGACAAGCTGTGGGAACAGGGCATTGAGTGGCTGAAAGTGGCGGGTGCGGAGATTGTCGATATCTCCCTGCCGCACACGAAATACGCTCTGCCCGCCTACTATATCGTAGCGCCTGCGGAAGCTTCATCGAACCTCGCGCGCTATGACGGCATGCGTTACGGTGCGCGGGTGGATGGTGATAATCTCACGGCGACGTATGAGGGCACACGCGCCGGTGGTTTCGGGGCGGAAGTCCAGCGCCGCCTGATGATTGGCACTTATGTGCTTTCGTCTGGGTACTATGATGCGTATTACCTGCGCGCACAGAAAGTCCGCACAAAGATTTTGAACGATTTTGTTGATGCGTTTGATAGCTGTGACGCGATCCTGACGCCAACCTGCCCAAGCCCTGCCTTCGCGTTCGGCGAAAAGAGTGGCGATCCGGTAGAGATGTACTTGAATGACGTGTTCACAGTCACGGCAAACCTGGCAGGTCTACCTGGCATTTCCGTACCTGCAGGATTGTCTGACAGCGGTCTGCCGCTTGGTCTGCAGGTAATCGGCAAGGCACTGGACGAGGCGGCCTGCTTCCGCGTCGGCGGTGAACTGGAACGCGCAGCCGGCTTCGTGGCCAAGGCTGACAAGTGGTGGTAGGTTTCGGGGCATGACCCGTTTCCTGATCCTGTTTGTTGTCTTGCTGGCTTTCAGCATTGCTCTGATGGCGGCGATGTTGGCGCAGTATGGCTACAGCCTGTTTGCGCCTGAGATGCGGTCCATGCTGCTCGTGGCGTTTCTTGTGGCGGGTTATGTTTCATTCCGCATTTCCCGCATCATTGATCGGCGTAAACAACGCTTGGAAGATCATCCAAAGCCGGGCGGCGCGGGGAAGTCCAAACTGTCCGGCCTGTTTTCTGGCAAGAGCGCCGCGCAACAGGCACGCGAGGCGCGCGTCGCCGCGCGGCGCAAGAAGCTCGTCGAAGCGGGCAAGCTCGAGGAAGAGGTTCAGCCTGACGCGGCCGCTGAAAGTGAAGATGCCGGGCCGACACGGGTTTCTCAGGCAGCCCCCATCAAGGACCGCATGGCTGCGCGCGCGGAGCGGGTGCGCCGCGCCAAGGAAGCCGGCAAGCTGGACTGATCAGGCCTTGGACGGCTTCAGCCCACGCGCGGGTTGAGCACCGGGGCGCACCACGATCTGTTCAGACTGGATTGGCTCCGCCGCGTTTCCGCCTGGCCCGGAGTCGTCATCATCGTCCTTGTCAGAATCCCGTTCCGTCACTTTGGACAGGTAGATGCCGATGCCAACCAGCCCGCCCACTGGGCCGCATTGCAGCATCATCGCGAAGATCCAGAGCAAAGGCATGTCCAGATCCATGCCCTGAAGCGACATCAGCAACAGGATGAACAGAGCTGATCCGACAGCCACGCCGACGGCGAATCCCAGGATCAGGTGTTTCAGGAAGCCACGAACGACGGGCTTTTCCTCTTCGCTCGAGGCATCCATGATCATTTTGAAGACCATTTTGACGCTCCGTTTTCCTCCACACTGGGGATTATTCGTCGATATCCCGGAAATTGGAAGGGCTGGAGCCATTGCGGTGGTATTCACGGCTCGACAGTGCGGCGGTCCGGCGGCTAGAACAGCGCGAAATCTTACTGCCAGCAGGGAATGCTATGTCCGCGCGCACACCATATGTCATCAAGGGCGAAACCGGCGATTGGGAACTGGTTATGGGCCTGGAAGTCCACGCTCAGGTTTCCTCCAACGCGAAACTCTTTTCCGGCGCTGCTACAGCCTTCGGCGCGGACCCGAACTGCAATGTGTCGCTCGTGGATGCGGCCATGCCGGGCATGCTGCCGGTGATCAATAAATTCTGCGTTGAGCAGGCGATCCGCACGGGCCTTGGCCTGAAAGCGCAGATCAACACTTATTCGCGTTTCGACCGGAAGAACTATTTCTATCCCGACCTGCCGCAAGGCTATCAGATCAGCCAGTTCGCCCATCCGATTGTTGGCGAAGGCGAAATTGATGTGGATGTCGAACCGGCGCATGGTGGCGACGCCTATTCATTCCCATGCCGTATCGAGCGACTGCATCTGGAACAGGACGCCGGTAAGTCAATCCATGACATGGACCCGAACTCCACCTATGTGGATCTCAACCGTTCTGGCGTTGCGCTGATGGAAATCGTTTCCATGCCGGATGTGCGCTCGCCGGCTGAGGCGGCTGCTTATGTCAAAAAGCTGCGGGCCATCGTGATCGCGCTTGGCACCTGTGATGGCGACATGGAAAAGGGCAATCTGCGCGCCGATGTGAACGTGTCTGTCTGCCGTCCTGGCCAGTATGAGAAGTTCCGCGAAACCGGCGATTTCAACCATCTCGGCACACGCTGCGAATTGAAGAACATGAACTCGTTCCGTTTCATCCAGCAGGCCATCGAATATGAAGCCCGTCGCCAGATCGAAATTCTGGAAGATGGCGGCAAGATCGATCAGGAAACGCGGTTGTTCGACCCAGTAAAGGTCGAAACGCGTTCCATGCGCTCGAAAGAAGATGCGCACGACTACCGCTATTTCCCGGACCCGGACCTGCTGCCGCTGGAGGTTGAGCAGGCCTGGATTGAAGAAATCCGTGCGTCCCTGCCGGAACTGCCGGACGAGAAGCGGGCGCGCTTTGAGGCGGATTACAGCCTGTCTCGCTACGATGCGGGTGTGCTCAGCGCCGATGCTGAGAAAGCCGACTTCTTTGAGGAAGTTGCCAAGGGCCGCGATCCGAAGCTAGCCGCCAACTGGGTGACGCAGGAATTGTTCGGCTATCTGAACAAACAGGATATCGACCTGGCTGACAGCCCGGTGTCCGCAGCGAGCCTGGGCGGCCTGATCGAGCTGATCGCGAACGACACGATCAGCGGCAAGATTGCCAAGGATGTCTTTGCCCGGATGATCGAGGGCGAAGGTGAAGCTGCCGAGATTGTCGAGAAGCATGGGTTGAAACAGGTGACCGATACCGGCGCCATCGAAGCCGTTGTTGATGAGATCATCGCCGCCAATCCTGAGCAGGTCGCTCAGGTCAAGGAAAAGCCGAAGACAATGGGCTGGTTCGTTGGCCAAGTGATGAAAGCCTCCGGCGGCAAGGCCAATCCGAAGGCAGTCAACGATATCCTGAAGGCAAAGCTGGGGCTGTAAGACCTTACAGCTTTTCCTTGATGCGTTCGGCCAGCGCGCCGAGCGCCTCCATGTCTGCCATCTCGCCTGAGCTGTGCCGACCGAGCGCCACCTCTTCCCAGCGCGGGATGATGTGGAAGTGCAGGTGGAAGACGGTCTGGCCGGCCGGTGCGCCATTAAACTGGGTCACCACGAGGCCGTCCGGGGTGAGGGCCGCCTCGACGGCTTTTGCGACTTTCTGAACGGCCTGCATGTATGCGCCGAGCTTTTCTGTCGGCATATCGAGCAAATTGCGCGCTTCCACACCTTTCGGCACGACCAAGGTGTGGCCTTCGCTTTGCGGGAAAACGTCCATGAACGCCAGTGCGGCTTCGTCTTCATAGACTTTGACGGCGGGCATCTCTCCGCGCAGGATTTTTGCGAAGATATTGTCGGGGTCATAGGCGGCGTGAAGAGTCATGAAGATGCTTTCGATATGTCTTGAATTCGTTGGACGAGCTCATTCGCCCTTCTTAAAGGGTGTTCGCTCCGACAGATAGTCCATGTCGGATTCCACGGCTGCGCGTTCGCGCTCGAGATAGTCCGCGATGGCGTTGCGCAGGCCGGGATGGGCGATCCAGTGCGTGGAATAGGTTGGGACAGGAGCGTAGCCTCGCGCCAGCTTGTGCCCCCCTTGCGCGCCTGCCTCCACAAAGGTCAGATCATGTTCGATGGCGTAGTCGATAGCTTGATAGTAGCAGGTCTCGAAATGCAGCATTGGTCTGTGTTCGGTGCATCCCCAATACCGACCATAGAGCGTATCTGACCCGATCAAATTCATTGCCGCGGCTATCGGTTCGCCTTCGGACAAGGCATATATGAAGAGCAGGTCATCTGCCATGCGTTCCCGCAGCAGGGTGAACGTCTTGCGGGTGAGGTAGGGCGAGCCCCATTTGCGTGCGCCAGTATCCATGTAGAAAACGTAGAACGCATCCAGATGATCTTCGGTGATTTCGTCGCCGCGGAGATGCAGGAAGTCGAGCCCTTCTTGAGCTTTCTTCCGTTCCTTGCGCAGATTCTTGCGCTTGGCTGATGACAAGTCTCCAAGAAAGTCATCGAACGAGCCGTAGCCACGATTCTGCCAATGGAATTGTTGGTCCGTGCGCAGCAGAAGTCCGGAATCGGAGAGCAGGTCGGATTCTTCGGGCGTCGCGAAATTTATGTGCAGCGAAGAAAGGCCATTCTGCTCTGCCAACTGGATTGCGCCCGAGAGCAGCGCCGTTTGCAAACGCGTTTCGTCCGGTCCGGGGCGAACAAGCAAGCGCCGTCCGGTGACGGGCGTGAAGGGCACGGCCGAGAGCAATTTCGGATAGTAAGCGCCGCCCGCATTTTCGAACGCGTCGGCCCAGGAGTGATCAAAGACGAACTCGCCCCGAGAGTGGCTTTTCCCATACAGCGGCATGGCAGCCTTCAGCCGGCCCGCCGCGTCGCGGATCAGGACGTGGCGCGGCATCCAGCCGGTGTTCGGCGTCGCTGCGCCGGAAGTTTCGAGCGCGTCGAGAAAGTCCCACTTCAGAAAAGGATCGAACCGAAGCCCAGGCGGATTGGCGACCGCATTCCATTCATCCGGATCGACCTCCGCCATGGCTGAGGCAAAACTCAATTTCAGCGCGGTGTCATCCATGATCGGAATCTAGGGCAAGGCGTAAGCAGAAACCAGTGCCGGATCGAGATGTTCGAAGATGATGGCGACATTTTCATGAACTGCGATGCGCACCTCGTCGAGCGTGCGAACTGTCCAGCAAACAATCGGATAGTCGTCTGGAACATGAGCACGGATGCCGTCGACATCGGTGATGTTGATGGCGACATAGTCGATATGATCAGCCAGAGCCCGCTCAAGAATTTCATTAAACCGCTCTCTGCCGATCTTGTGGGACGGGCCGATTAACTGTCCGCGCATAACGTCCTTCGGCAGAGCGCGAACGGCCGGTTCCGAAAAGCTCATTGCAGCGGCTAGCCCCGGATAAGTTTGTAACATCTTTCCTGTTTTGCGACCGAATTCTTGAGGGTCTGTTTGCCCATCAATCTTCATTTCGGTCAGCAAGGGCAGATCATGGTGCCAGCTTGCCAGCAGGCTCTCAAAGCTGGGCAGGTTGTGCGCACCGGCAATTTGTACGTTGCGCAAGACGTCGATCGACTGTTCTTCGACCCGGTCCGGCCGCGATGCCATACGCTCAAGCGTTTCATCATGATGGATGACCGGATCGCCACCCGATGCGGGCCGGATGTCGAATTCCATGCCCAAGCCATGCTTCGCCGCTGCATCAAACGCAGCATGCGTGTTCTCCGGCGCCTCGTGACCTGTCCACAGGCCGCGATGCGCGTAGAGATAATCAGCCAGGACGAAGCGTTTCGCCATCTAGTCTGCGATTTCGAATATGCCGTCGATTTCGACTGCCACACCCAGAGGCAGTTCGGGGCAGGATACTGCCGACCGCGCATGGCGGCCCGCGTCTCCGAATACATCCACCATCAGGTCTGAGCATCCATTGATGACTTGTGGAATGTCGGTGAAGCCCGGCTTCACATTTACGAACCCGCCAAGTTTCACCACGCGTTTGATGCGTGACAGATCTCCGACGGCAGCTTTGCATTGCGCAATGAGATTGATGCCGCAGAAGCGTGCGGCCTGTTGGCCGGCTGACAGCTCCATGTCTTCTCCCAGGCGGCCCTTGATAAGGCCGTCGGATGAGGCGCTCACCTGACCTGAGACGAACAGCATGTTGCCGCTGATGACATAAGGCACATACGTCGCCACCGGCTTCATGGGCTCTGGGAGTTCAATACCAAGTTCATCGAGGCGGGATTCGGGGGTCGACATGGGATTCGCTCCTTGGAAATTCGATCTGGCTTTCCCTAGACCGCTATCCGGTTGCGCGCAAACCCGTTTCAGGAAGCGGCTTTTTTGGCTCGTGCTGATCGTCCCGTCATTACGGCATCGGCACCAAATTTCTCCCGCGCGAGGTCTGAAGCGCGCTCGGCCGCCGCCCGTTTCGCAACGAGCGGGTCAAGCAGGTCAACGGAATCTGCGCGATGTTCGGAAAGGTCCGAAATACCGATGCCTATCAGGCGGAACCGGGTTCGGCCGTTGGCTTCTTTCGCCAGCAAGATCCTGGCACTTCGAAACAGCGTTTGCGCCAATTGTGTGGGCTCTGCCAGGGAGAGCCGACGGGTGAGTGTGCGGAAGTCGGCTGTCTTGAGCTTGAGCGTGATGACGTTGCCCACAAGACCGGTTGCCTTTGCGCGATCCGCCGTCTTGACGCAAAGCCGCCAGAGCTGATCCTCCAGCCATGCAGGATCAGACATGTCTTTGTGGAAGGTTGTCTCAGAACTGACGGATTTACGTTCTTCATCGTTTCGCACAGGCCGATTGTCGATGCCGTGGGCACGGTTCTTCAGCCACATGCCGGTTTCACCATACTTCCCGATCAGCTGGCGAAGCTCTGTTCGTTGCAGGTCTTCAATCGTGTCGTAGCCATCCAGTGAAAGCTTCTTCGCGAGTTTCGGGCCTATGCCATGAATGAACCCGATAGGCTTTGGTGCGAGCAGTGCTTCGGCTTCTTCTGCGGCGATGACAGCAAAGCCCTTGGGTTTGTCGAGCTCGCTTGCCGTCTTGGCGAGGAATTTATTGACCGATAGGCCGATTGAGACCGTGATCCCGACATCTCGCTCAATTTCGGCAGCAAGACGGGCCAAAGACACCGCAGGGGGCGCCTTGTGGAGTGTGTTCGTGCCCGTGAGATCAAGATATGCTTCATCCACGGATACGGGCTGTATCATCGGAGTCAGTGCCTGCATCTTTTCCCGCACCTGCAGGCCCGCGATCCGGTATTTTTCGCTATTAGGCTTGATGACCACCGCATCCGGGCAGGCTTTCAGCGCCTGAAACATCGGCATGGCGGAGCGAACACCATACAGCCGCGCAATGTAGCAGCACGTAGCCACCACGCCGCGTTTTCCACCGCCCACAATCACAGGCTTGTTCTTCAGGCTCGGATCGTCGCGCTTTTCAATTGCTGCAAAGAAGGCGTCACAATCCAGATGAGCGATCCCCAACTCGGCCAGCCGACTATTTCGCACCAGTCGCTCATGACCGCAGGACGGGCAGGCCGGCGCGTCTTCTTCAAACATATGAAAGCAATTGCGGCAGAGCGTCGTCATGGTGGTTTGTTCTTGCCATGTTCTATCGTTTCAAGCAATCAATGCACGGCTAATCTGTAAACCAGTGTTAACGATTCTGGGTGTAGCTGGCAGAAGAGTTCATAAAATTGGCCCGAATCACAGGCATCAGAGGTGTCATGGCGCAGTCGCAAACCAGGAAAGTACTGGTGGTTGAGGACAATGAACTCAACATGCGCCTCTTTTGCGACTTGTTGGATGCCTACGGATTCGAGACTTTCCAGTGTCGTGATGGAGCAAAGGCGGTCGAGATCGCACGCCGCGAACAGCCTGACCTTATCATCATGGATATTCAGCTGCCCGAAGTTTCCGGTCTGGATATTACGCGTTGGCTGAAAGATGACGACAAGGTCGCCCACATTCCCGTCCTTGCGGTAACCGCCTTTGCGATGCGCGCGGACGAGAAACGTGTTCGGGAAGCCGGATGCGAAGGATATCTGTCCAAACCGATCCAGATTGCAACTTTCATCAAGGCGGTTGAGGCACTCATGCCCAAGGAGGCAGCGTGACCGCGCGCGTCCTCGTCGTAGACGACATCGAGGCGAACCGGCGCTTGCTGCAGGCAAAGCTCGAAGCCCAATACTACACCGTCATTCTCGCCGAAAACGGCATCGCAGCGCTACATGCTGTGGAGAAGCACGAGCCGGACATCATCCTGCTTGATGTGATGATGCCTGGCATGGACGGATATGAAGTCTGTCGCCGCCTGAAGGCAGATCCCGCGACCGCCCATATTCCTGTCGTCATGGTGACAGCTCTGAATGATGTCGAGGACCGAATTCGCGGACTTGATGTCGGTGCCGAAGACTTCCTTACGAAGCCTGTTGATGATTTCGCCCTGATGGCACGAATGGGTGCGCTGACGCGGTACAACGCCGTGGCATCTGAGCTGCGCCAACGACAGGCTTCAGGGCTGCGCGCAGGCGTTGATAACAGTGATTCCGTTAGCGTTCAGGACAAGCCTGCGCGTCTGTTCGTCGTCGATGATAACCAGCGTATGGCCACGCGTATTGCCGACATGCTGAAAGCGGGCGGGCATTCAGCCTTCACGCTTCATGAAGCGGGCGGCATGACAGGGCTGAACGAGCTTGGCGTTGATATCCTGGTCTTGTCGATGCTGAGCGACCGGTATGACGCGCTGAAGCTCTGCGCGCACTTCAAGATGAATGAGGCAACGCGGGCGATTTCCATTCTGCTGATCAGTGATCCAGAAGACCGTCAGCGCGCTGGCAGGGGGCTGGATCTTGGCGCTAGCGATGTGATCTTCACACCGGTCGACAAGCAGGAATTGCTGGCGCGGGTGCGCACACAAGCGCGCCGAAGCCGGTATATCGAGATGTTGCGTGAGCGAGTTGACCGTGGACTGGAACTTTCAGTCATAGACCAACTGACAGGGCTCTATAATCGTCGCTACATGAACAACCAGCTCGAACAGCTCTTGCAGCGGTCCAAAATGGGCGGACGCCCTGTTTCGGTCATGATGGCCGACATTGACCATTTCAAGTCGGTCAACGACACGTACGGGCATGATGCTGGGGACGAAGTACTTCAGGAAGTGGCCAAGCGGCTGAAGACGAATAGTCGTGTCATGGATGTCGTCTGTCGCCCGGGCGGTGAGGAATTCATGGTCATCATGCCGGAAACACCTGGCGGACTTGCCTGCGCTGCGGCAGAGCGAATTCGTCTCGCGGTGGCCGCTTCGCCTTTCAAGATCTATGGCGGCGCGAAGGAAATCACCATCACACTCAGCGCTGGCGTCTCTACGGTGAACGGTCCGAGCGATACGATCGCCGACCTGACGAAACGCGCGGATACGGCGCTGTATCAAGCGAAGTCCGCTGGTCGCAATCGGGTTGAAAGTATCGCAGCCTGATTGACTTGAGCCGCCGCGCGCCGCAATCCGCTTCGGATGACTGACCGGTTCTCGGCATTTCGCCATTCTTCCTATCGCAGATATTTCCTGTCTCGCTTCCTGACATCGCTGGCCGCGCAGATCGTATCTGTTGCCGTCGCCTGGCAGATGTATGACGAGACCCAAAGCGCTGCGCTGTTGGGATGGATCGGTCTCGTTCAGTTTCTTCCCGCACTCCTGTTGGTAGTCGTGACCGGTGTGGCATCGGATCGTCTGGGGCGGCGCAATGTGATGGGCGCTTCGGTGAGTGTGGAACTGCTCTGCGCGGCGGTGATTTTGACGCTGGCTGTCACCGCACGATTCGATCCACTGATCGTACTGGCGACGTTGACCGTATTCGGTGTGGCGCGAGCGTTCTACACTCCAGCGTCCTCGAGCTTGGCGGTGAATCTCGTCCCACGAGAGGACTTCGCAAATGCCGTCGGTTGGCTGGCTTCCTCTTGGCAGACTGCGTCAATCCTCGGCCCGGTCGCCGGGGGGCTTTTGTATGGTGTTTCAGCGGGTTTTGCGTACGGAACGGCCGTGTCGCTTTTTGCGATTTCAGCGCTGCTCATCTTTTCGATTCCAAAGCCGGAGCAGAAGATTGAGCGCGAGCCGACCACGTTGAGTGTCCTACTCGGTGGCTTCCGCTACGTGTTCAATCAGAAGATCGTGCTGGGCGCGATTTCGTTGGATCTGTTCGCCGTATTGCTTGGCGGGGCTGTGGCGCTGCTGCCGATCTATGCACGCGACATTCTGGAGATCGGGGAGGAGGGCCTTGGCTTGCTCAGAGCCGCGCCAGGCATCGGTGCGCTTCTCATGCTGGCCATTATCACCATTTTCCCGATCAAGGATCATGCCGGCCTGATCCTGTTTGTCTCGGTGGCCTGTTTTGGTATCGCGACGGTCGTGTTCGGCCATTCGAACATTGTCTGGCTGTCTATCGTGGCGCTCATATTCGTGGGCGCGTTCGATATGGTTTCAGTCTACATCCGCGAAATCCTGCTTCAGCTTTGGACGCCGGATCAGGTGAGGGGGCGGGTCAACGCCGTAAATTCCATTTTCCTCGGGGCATCGAACGAATTGGGCGAGGCGCGGGCCGGCTTTATGGCGGCGAAGTGGGGTGCTGTGTTCACGGTTGTGGCAGGTGGGTACGCGGCGGTGGGTGTTGCTGCGGCCTGGTCAGTCCTTTTCCCCGGCATCCGCAAGACACGTGATCTGCATCATGGCGTGCCGGAAAAATAGGCAACAAAAAACCCGCTCTTGCGAAGCGGGCTTTTCGAAACAATGCATGAAAAACAAGGATCTTACTTGATCTTGCCTTCCTTGAACTCGACGTGCTTCTTTGCGATTGGGTCGTACTTACGCTTGACCATTTTCTCGGTCATGTTGCGCGGGTTTTTCTTCGTCACGTAGAAGAAACCGGTGTCGGCCGTCGAATTCAGGCGGATCTTGATGGTGGCTGGTTTGGCCATGACGAATGCTCGCTTGTGTTAGCGTCTGAAACTGGAAAGCGGCTTAATGACGATGTGCGGGCCGGAAGTCAAGCGCCATTGCTGCTAGAGGCGGTCGGTTGTGTGGCCGCTGCGGGTCCAGCGCAGGAAAGGCGGCCCCCTGTTGAGCGATGGCTTGTCAATCCGCTCCTCGATTTCCCCCAGCATGAACCGTGTGACATTGGGCAAATCCAGATCCAGCGAGTCTTTCAGCGTCACCCATTGCAGGTCCGACAACTCAGCGCCATCGACTGGCGGCCGCTCGTCGATCAGGGCCTCTTCTGCATCCGCCATGAAGAAACGCGCATCGAATCGCTTCGGCCGGTAGGGTGGCGTGATCGCTCGGCCAATGAAGGTCAGGGGTGAAAGATGTGGCGCGGCGTCCAGATCGTGAAAAGGCTGCCAGCCAGTCGGATAGCGCGCCGGCATTTCCGCTTCACGAGCCACCAGAAGGCCTGTCTCCTCAAACGTCTCACGGATTGCCGTCAGGCCGAAGGCACGCGGCTTGCGGCGGCTCTGGATGCGCAGGAGGCGTTCCTGATGAGGTTCGAACTCGCACCACGACACGGCCTTGCCATCCTGAGGGTCCACGCGACCACCTGGAAAGACATATTTGTCCGGCATGAAGGCATGGCGAGCGGAGCGCTTGCCCATGAGGACTCGCGGCTGCTCGGCGTCTCGGCGCACGAGGATCAGCGTTGCGGCGTCCTTGGGGCGGGGGCTGCGCTTTCGCGTTTCGATGACATCGCCATCATCTTCCTTGTCGAACGCTGAACCCATCAGCGTATTTGAATGAGGATTCGAGGTCATGTCCACGTTAATTCCGGCGCTTGCGCTTATGCTTGGGCAGCGTCTTCTTGTTGAATTTCGGTTTGCCGGACCGCTTGCCTGTTGGCTTGCCGGGGCCTGAGCGTCGACGTGAGTGGTGGCCGTTATCTGTTTTGGCGCGTGCTTCCCGGCGGCCCTTGGGGGCGGGCATTGGGTCGGAGAGCATTTCCAGCAGCAAGCCACCTTGAAGCGGCGTCACTTCTTTCAGTCTTACGCGCACGATCTGGCCAAGCCCGTAGGTCTTGCCGGAGCCGCGCGCATAGATTTGCATCGCGGCTTCATCCAGCACCCAGTAATCATCCGAAATCGATGAGATAGGTACGAAGCCGTCCGCGCCGGAACCTGCCAGCGCGATGAACAGGCCCGCGCCGGTAACGCCCGTGATGCGGCCTTCAAACTCGCTTCCGACCCGGTCTGCCAGGAAGATGGCGAGGTAGCGATCCGTTGCCTCTCGCTCGGCTGCCATGGAACGGCGTTCGGTGTCGGATATGTGCTGCGCCATTTCTTCCAGCCGCGCGGCCATGTCTTTCGACAGGCCATCAGGTCCGAGGCCCAGAGAAGCGATCAGAGCGCGGTGGACGATCAGGTCTGCATAACGACGGATCGGTGAGGTGAAGTGAGCGTAGCGCACGAGGTTCAGGCCGAAATGCCCAAGGTTTTCTTCCGAATAGATCGCCTGGGCCTGAGTTCGCAGCACCATTTGCGTGACCATCTGGTCGTAGTCGCTGCCATCAATCTCGCCGAGTAGACGGTTGAAGTTCTCGGTCTGCGGGCGTTGGCCGATGTTCCACTTCATGTCGATAGTCTGAAGGAATTCGGCAAAGGCCGCGATCTTTGCGTCGGTTGGCGTGTCGTGGACGCGATAGATCAGCGGGCTGTTCTGCTTTTCCAGGGATTCTGCGGCTGCGACGTTTGCCTGAATCATGAATTCTTCGATCAGGCGATGGGCCTCGAGCCGTTCTTTGGTGATAATGCCATCAATCTCACCTTCCTCGGTGAAGAGAATTCGCCGCTCCGGCAAATCCAGATCCAGAGGAGAGCGGCGATCCCGCGCCTCTGCCAAGGCGGCGTATGCGCCCCAGAGCGGCTTCAGGACGGGCTCCAGCATCTCTTCGGCCTTGCCGCCCGGTTTGCCGTCAATTGCAGCCTGGGCCTCCTCATACGACAATTTGGCGGCTGACTTCATCATGCCGCGAATGAATCGGTGAGAGCGCTTTGTGCCGGCTTTGTCGAAGATCATCTCCACCGCCATGCAGCGGCGCAGTTCGCCCTCGCGCAGGGAGCATTCATCTGCCGAAAGTTCGAATGGCAGCATCGGCACGACGCGATCGGGGAAATAGGTGGAGTTGCCACGTTTCAACGCTTCACGGTCCAGCGGCGAGTCCGGCGTGACAAAGGCGGCCACATCGGCAATGGCGACAATAACTCGCCAGCCATCATCCAGCTGTTCGGCGTAGACGGCATCATCATGGTCGCGGGCGTCGTGCGGATCGATTGTGATCAGCGGAATTTGTGTCAGATCTTCGCGTTCGGCGGGAGCCGGTTTGGGATTTCGGGCCTGTTCCAGCGCAGCCTCGGGGAAGTCGACTGGAATACCATGCGCATGGATGGCCAGCAGGCTGGCCGAGCGAGGATCGCTGATATGGCCAATGACTTCCTGAATGACGCCGAGATTGGGGCCATATTGGCGGCGGCCTTGCGGCTTGGGCGTTGTGATGACGAGATCGCCATCTTCCGCCCCGTTCCGGTCGGCTTCCTGGATCAGGAACTCGCGGCGCTCCTTGCGGTTGGCGGGGGTGACCTTGCCGCCGCGTGGGCCTTGTGAGTAGAGGCCGACCAGCGAATTGGTGAGGCGCTTTTCCAGCACCGTCAGTGCGCGGGCCTTCCACTCGCCATCTTCCTGCTTGATCTTGCAGAGCGCTCGGTCGCCTTCACCAGGCTCGGTGGCCTTGCCCTTCGGCTTGCCGGACAAGCCAGTGTAGATGATGTCGGGCCCAAACGGACCATTGTCGCCCACGGCCTTTCCAATCAGGTCGCCGTTTTCATCGGTGTGCGTGAACTGGACCACGCCTGTGGGCGGGGGACGGTCAGCCTGGGCCCAGGCGCGTTTGCCGGTTCGCTCCAGCGTGCCATCGGCTTCCAGCTCTTTCAGGATTTCGCGCAGTACAGCGCGTTCGCGGCCCTTCACATGCAGGCCGCGGGCAATTTCCTGTTTGGTCGTTGCGGTCGGATTGTCCCGAATGAAATCAAGGACGGTTTGTTTATCTGGGAAACTCATGAGCCCCATATAGGGGAAGTTGAAGGAAAATGCGCGAGGCTTTTCTGTGACGCGTGGAGTATGCGCTAGTCCAATGCTGCGGGAAGCGCCATGACATCGACCGGTTCAAGCGCGAATGAGCCCGCCTGAAACCCCCATTCGCCAGTCAGGACCTCATAATGCAAATGCCGTGGTATGGCGTATCCGGCGGTGTTGCCCATCAGGCCTAGCGGTTGGCCAGCCTTTACGGTGTCGCCTTCCTGTGTGTTTTCAAACGCTTCCAGATGGGCGTAGCGGGTGAAGACACCGCTTCCGTGATCAATCACAATCATGTTTCCATAATCGTTACGAAAGCGCTGGCGCCGGACCACGCCGTCAGCGGCAGCATAAACCGGCACGGCGTCACGATTGAAGAAGTCCAAACCTTTGTGGAGCGATCCGTTTCGTGGACCAAAACTGGACGACAAACATGCGCTCTCAACTGGTGCGGCAGCGAGTTTTACCGTGCCGGCCATGACGAACGGCTTGAAGTCTGTGACATTCAGCTCGTCGTCGACATTCGGCCCGAAACTGGGCGCCATGCCTTTGCATGCGGTAAGGGAAGGCAGATAGCCGAACGGTGCGGGTACGGGGGCAAGCGAGAGAAGTGTCGCAAATTCGGCGGTCTCGACGTCAGCAGACTCGACGGCAACTGGTTCACTGTCGATCCGGGTGGGAGTTTCGCGCACAAAACCGTCGTTTAGCTCCTGAACGACCAGGAGAGACGCGAGCGTTATCGCCCCCAAAAATGCGAACTTCTCAACCGTAGACATGGCGCGAACCTGCATGGTGCACGATACCTGCAATTAATCACTGGTTAACGAAGAGTTCAAAGACGAACCGCCGAGACACACGCCCGACGATCAGTCGTCTTTCTTTGCTGCCGCTTTGGATTTGGCGGGCGCCTTTTTCTTGGCGGGGGCCTTCTTCTTCGCAGGAGCTTTCTTCTTGGTGCCCTTGGCCGCCTTGGCGTTGATCAGTTCGATGGCCTGTTCCAGCGTGACCGTATCTGGAGTTACGTCTTTCGGCAGGGTTGCGTTGGTCTTGCCATGCTTCGCATACGGCCCGTAGCGGCCTTCGAAGATTTCGATCACGCCCCCATCGGGATGGTCGCCGAGTGTTTTCAGAGCCGTGCTGCGAGCCGTCTGCTTGGCGCGTTTGTCCGCGATCAGGGTCACCGCATGATTGAGACCGATGGTGAAAACATCTCCCGGATCCTTGAGGTTGGCGTAGGTCTTGCCGTGCTGAACATAGGGTCCGAAACGGCCGAAATTCGCCAAGATCGGCTCGCCATCTTCCGGGTGTTTGCCGACTTCGCGTGGCAACAGGAGCAATTCGACGGCGCGGTCGAGTGTGATGTCTTGCGGATTTTCCTTTTCGGCTTTCGTGAGCGAGGCGCGTTTCGGCTTGTCGTCCGTGGCCATCTCGACATAGGGGCCAAAGCGACCATTTTTCAGATATATCATCTGACCCGTCTCGGGGTGCAGGCCGAGTTCGTTTCCATCCGGATTGATCGCGGCCGCCGCATCGCCATCTGCGCTGAATTGGCGCGTGAATTTGCATTCAGGGTGACGGGAGCATCCGACGAACGCACCATAGCGGCCGAGCTTCATGGACAGCTCGCCCTCCTTGCATAGGGGGCATTGGCGCGGGTTTTCAATCGGGTTTCCGTCAGCGTCCTGGCGCGGGAACACATATGCGCCGAGTTCTTCGTTCAGCACATCCAGAACGGCTGACACGCGAAGATCCTTTGTCTCGTCAATGTCGGCAGTAAACTGTTGCCAGAACTCTTTCAGGAATGCCTTCCAGTCGAGCTTGCCATCGGAGATAATGTCGAGCTTCTCTTCCAGACCGGCGGTGAAATCATACTCGACATAACGCTGGAAGAAGTTCTCCAGGAACGCCGTGACAAGGCGGCCCTTGTCTTCAGGGATCAGCTGCTTCTTCTCAAGGCGGACATAGCCGCGGTCTTCGAGTGTCGACAAGGTAGAGGCGTAGGTTGACGGGCGACCGATGCCCAGCTCTTCGAGTTTCTTTACCAGTGACGCTTCGGTGTAGCGCGGTGGCGGCGTGGTGAAGTGCTGCGTAGCTTCGGCCTTCAGAAGGTCCGCATGCTGGCCTTCGTCCATTTTGGGAAGGCGATTTTCATCGTCATCATTATCATCACCCTCATCGCGGCCCTCTGTGTAGAGCTTGATGAAGCCGTCAAAGATCAGGACCTGACCGGTCGAGCGCAGGACGGCGCGCTGGTCCTTTGAGGTCATGTCGATTGTGGTCCGCTCGAACCGCGCAGCTTCCATCTGCGAAGCGACGGCGCGGCGCCAGACCAGCGTGTACAACTTCTTCAGGTCGCCATCGCCTTTATACTCTTCCGGGCGAAGGTCGAAATTCGTTGGGCGAATGGCCTCGTGCGCTTCCTGAGCGTTCTTTGCCTTGGAGGAATAACGGCGCGTCTTCTCAGGCAGGTATCGGGCGCCGTAATTCGACTGGATCATCGCGCGCGCTGCGGAATAGGCCTCTTCGGCCATGTTCACGCCGTCCGTCCGCATATAGGTTATGCGGCCTTCCTCATACAGTTTCTGAGCCGCCTGCATTGTGCGCTTGGCGGTGAAGCCCAGCTTGCGGGAGGCTTCCTGCTGCAGGGTAGACGTGATGAATGGTGGGGGAGGGTTTCGCCTGACGGGCTTGGCTTCGACAGAAGTTACCGAGTATCCGCCACCCCGCACGATCTCTAGTGCCTTGTCCGCGTCGCCTTGGTTGCCGAGCGTGAATTTCTTAAGGGTTTCGCCATCGAGGCTGTACAGGCGCGCTTCGAAATCCGTTCCATCTGGCGCACGCAGATTGGCCCCGACATTCCAGTATTCCTGTGGCTTGAAGAGTTCGATCTCGTTCTCGCGGTCGCAGACGATGCGGAGCGCGACAGACTGCACGCGGCCCGCAGACCGGCTGCCAGGCAGTTTGCGCCAAAGCACCGGCGACAGGTTGAAGCCGACGAGATAGTCCAAGGCTCGGCGTGCAAGGTAGGCGTCGACCAGTTCGCCATCGATCTGGCGAGGGTGCTCCATCGCCGTGGTGACGGCGTTCTTGGTGATCGCGTTGAAGACGACGCGTTCGACCGGTGTATCCTTTTTCAGGGCGCGGCGCTTGCGCAGGGCCTCGACGAGATGCCAGCTGATGGCTTCGCCTTCGCGATCAGGGTCGGTCGCCAGTACAAGCGTGTCGGCTTCCTTGAGGGCGGCAGCGATCTCGGAAATCCGCTTGGACGACTTCGAATCGGCCTCCCAGACCATCGCAAAATCATTGTCGGGATCGACCGAGCCATTCTTCGAAGGAAGGTCACGAATATGCCCGTATGAGGCGAGGACTTTATAGTCCTTCCCCAGATACTTGTTGATGGTTTTTGCCTTGGCGGGCGACTCGACGACGACAAGTTTCATGCGCTTACCTCTTTAAGGCGGCGAGAGATGGGCTCGGGAGACAGGCCCTGTCAAGGCCGGGCTATGCTTAGCCGTCTTCCCGATAGGCTATGAAGGTGAGAGTACAAAACAGAACAAACAGCGGTGGGCTCCAAGCCGCGATGATTGGAGGTGCAGCACCTGTTGCACCAAGGCTGGAGGAGAATTGCGTGAAGAAATAGAGACCCACAGCCGCCAGTGAGCCGATGGCGAGAAGCTGTGAATTTCCGCCCATTCGCTGGAGGCGCAGGCATACCACAGCGCCGATCAGGGCCATCGACACGAACAAGGCCGGCAGCGCCATCAGGGCGTTCAGGCGCATTCTGTATCGCGAGGCATCCAAACCCGCAGCTTGGGTCTGGCGAACGAATTTCGGAAGTTGCCAGAAGCCGATCGTGTTTGGGGAGGCGAACTTGTCCAGCAAGGTCGTGGCGTCCAGCGTGGTAGGTATGGCGAGATTGTCCTTGAACTCAGGTGGCTGGTTCGGAACGTTCTCGATCACGCCTTCCAACTGCCAAAAGCCGTCTCTGAGCACCGCGCTGTCGGCATCAATGCGCCGGGCGAACGCATAATCATTGGTCGGGCGACCGTCGGCGTACAGGCGTTCTTCCTGAATCATTTTCACGTCCAGAAGATTTACGCCTCCTTGCGCAACGCGTTGGGCGTGGATGACAATCTGGTTGGTTTCATCTCCCTGCCGTAGCCAGATCCCGGTATCAGATACCGCAAGGGTCGGTCGGCCTTCGTTCAGAAGTCGGTCGCGAGTTTGCTCGAAGGATTCGGTAAGCTTCGCCGCGAAAGGGTTCAGCACCATCATGGTGAAAAGGCCGAGCGCGATGCCCAGGATCATGACGGGCGTCAGAAATCGCCAAGCTGATATTCCGCTGGCGCGAATGATGGACAGTTCAGAGCGCCGATTGAGGCGGGTAAAAGCCATCATGGAAGCGATCAGCAGGGCGAATGGCAGGGTCTGCTCCACAATCTGGGGCAGCTTCATCAAGGACAGGTTGAAGGCGCCGAGTATGCTCAACCGGACATCGCCACCAACCGTTCGCAGCTGCTCGACCACGTCGATCATGAGGATCGCAAGTAAAAGGATACCCAGAACGAGCGCGAGACCCATCAGGCATTCCTTGAGAATATATCTCTGGATCTTCGAAAACAGCGGCATCAGCTGGCAGCTCCCGTCGGATTGCGGAACAGTTCCAGCGGCGGGCGCTCAATCTTGCCGAGATGGCGACCTCTCGCGAAGTAGATGTAGCTGAGCAAGCCAATCACGCCGAGTGGGGCAAGCCATTGCAATGCATTCAGCGGCGGGTCATTGGCGGCGGCGGACTGCAGGACAAGCTGAACAATCAATACTCCGATCGCGCCTCCAGTCGCCCATCCAATACGCTTGCTGTATCCCTTGCGGCTGAAATCCCCGCCCAGCACAGCATATATGGCCAGCAGAGACATCACTATGTTCAAGAGTGGCGTTGTCAGACGACTATGGGCTTCAGCCAGGAGGGCGTCAGCTTCCTTGAGTTCAAAATAGTTCGTGCGGTCTACGAAAAACAGCTCGTGCAAATATTTGTCGGAGGCTTTCAGGACGAGGTCTGAATCCTCTTTCATGAATTCCGTCAAATCGAAGGGGTACTGTTCGAATTCAAGAATGGACAATTGATTGTTGGCGTCGAGTTGCTGGCTGATGGCATCCCTCAGCAGGAGGGTAGGGCTGCCTTCGTACTCGATCAGCGCGGCGCTTCGGGCGAGAATGTCTGTCGGGTTTTCCGGATCGGTCATGTCGGAAATCAGAACGCCGCGCAGTTCGCCGCCTGACTGCTCCCGCGCATAAAACGTGAGCCGTTCTCCATTGGAGGTGAATTGTCCGGGGCGGATCAGTGCAGCGGCCAGATCAGCACGCGCTTCAGCGACGGTTTCTCGCATGGCCCGCTGAGCCATCGGCTGGATCCAGAGGTTCACGGTGAGATGCGCGACAACGCAGAGTACAGCCAGTCGGAGTATGGGCGAGGCAACCTGCCAGCGCGTCATTCCTGCAGCCTGAGCGACGACAATCTCACTGTCCTTGTGGATCCGGTTCAGCGACCAGACGCTGGCCACGAACAGGGCCAGAGGCGTCAACAGGGCGATGATCTGTGGCGCGCCAAGCATGACAATATAGAAATATGTCAGAGCCGACTGCCGGTTTTCAAGGATCAGGTCAGTGCGGGAAAGCCCCTGAGCCAGCAAGGCGAGCATCGCCAGTCCGCCGATGATGATAACCACAGCTCGCAGCACTTCGAAAAAGAGGTATGTCTGGATCTTGGTCATAAGGCGAGCGGCGGGCTTTTCGCAGAATCCTTCAGAAAGGGGTGATATTTCCCTAGCTAACGAGTTGCGCAACGCGCGTCGACGTTTAGTTTCCGCTGCAAATGGAGAATCCTCACATGAAAATCACTTTTGCTGATAGCGCGAAGGCCAACATTGTTGCCTTTCTGGTAGATGAAGATGGCGACCTTTCCACCGCCGCCGCAGCTTTTGATGAAGCGGCAGACGGCCTATTGTCCGAAGCGGTGCAGGGTGGCCGTTTTACCGGTAAGAAAGACCAGCAGGCGCTTATCGTTTTGCCAAAAGGCAACGAATCCCGCCGGGCCGTACTGATCGGGGGTGGCAAGCCGGACAAGCGCGATGCCCGCGTTCTCGAGGGGCTCGGTGCAAACCTCTACAAAACCCACTCAGGCAGCGGTTTCAAATCTCTGGCCATTCATGCTGGTTCTGCCGAAGACGCCGCGCGAATGGCGCTGGGTGCCAAGCTCGCATCCTATCGGTTCGACACGTATTTCACGAAGCTGAAGGAAGAGCAGAAGCCGAGCCTCGACACCGTTACGTTTGTTGTTGACGATGTATCTGCGGCTGAAGCGGCGTTCCTGCCGCTTTCGGCAGGGGCAGATGGAACGTTCCTGGCCCGTGATCTGGTGAATATGCCACCAAATGACCTTTACCCGGCCAGCTTCGCAGAGAAATGCCGCGAACTCAGCCAGTACGGCGTCGAGGTCGAGGTTCTGGGCGAGGAGCAACTGGCCAAGCTTGGTATGAACTCCATGCTCGGCGTAGGTCAGGGCAGCGTGAAGGAAAGCCAGCTGGGCGTCATGAAGTGGATGGGCGGCGCCGAAGGGGATGATCCGGTCATCCTGATCGGCAAGGGTGTCTGCTTTGATACAGGCGGAATTTCGCTCAAGCCGGGCGCCGGAATGGAAGATATGCGCGGCGATATGGGCGGCGCAGCGGCAGTGACCGGAACGATCCGCGCGCTGGCCGAACGCAAAGCCAAGGTCAACGTCATTGGTCTTGTCGGCCTCGTCGAGAACATGCCGGACGGCAATGCGATCCGTCCAGGTGACATCCTGAAATCTGCGTCTGGTCAGACGATTGAAGTTCAGAATACAGATGCCGAAGGTCGGCTCGTCCTGTGTGACGTGCTCTGGTACGCGCAAGAGCATTTCAAACCGAAAGCGATGGTCGACCTCGCTACGCTGACCGGGGCGATTGTCATCTCGCTCGGCCATCATCATGCGGGCCTGTTCACCGAGAGCGACGACATCGCTGGGGAATTGACACAAGCTGGCCTGACGGAAGGCGAGCGCGTGTGGCGCCTGCCGCTCGGTCCTGAATACGATTCACTTCTCAAGTCGAAATTCGCCGACATGCGTAATATCGGTGGCCGTGCCGCTGGCTCGATTACCGCGGCACATTTCCTGAAGCGCTTCGTGAAGGACGGCGTGAAGTGGGCGCACATCGATATTGCCGGTGTGGCCTGGGTCGAAGGCGAAAAGGCTGCGCATGATGTTAGCTGGGCATCCGGCTTCGGTCCGCGTCTGCTGGACCGCTGGATCGCCGACAATTACGAGAACTAATTCATGTCAGAGGCGCCAAAGCCGGAATGGTGGTTCTACCATCTCTCCCGCACCACGCTGGAGCAGGCCGCGGCGCCGCTGATGCAGAAATGTCTGGATGTCGGCTGGCGTGTGCTGGCAGTCAGCCCGAGTGCGGATAGACTGGCTGCGCTGGATTCCATCCTGTGGACCTTTGATGAGAAAACCTTTCTTCCGCATGGGCAGGCCGAAGCGCCGGGGCTGGATCCAGCACGCCAGCCAATCCTTCTGACCAGCAAGTCGGACAATCAGAACCGGGCCGAGGCCCTGTTCCTCATGGATGGGACCAAGGCACCGGTCGATGCGCCTTACACCCGTTGTATGGTCATGTTTGATGATGGCGACACCGATACGCGCAATCTGGCGCGCCAGCAGTTCAAGGCCGCCAAGGATGCGGGGCTGGTGACGCGCTATTTTCAGCAGACGCCGGGTGGCGGCTGGAAAGAGGCAGGGAAGTAGGCCTCACGCCTTCTTCACGAATTCCGATTTCAGGCCCATCTGGCCGATGCCGTCGATCCGGCAGTCAATGTCGTGATCGCCGTCGACGAGGCGGATGTTCTTGACCTTGGTGCCGCGTTTCACGACCGAGGAGGATCCCTTGATCTTCAGATCCTTGATCACAACGACGGTATCGCCATCGGCGAGCGGGTTGCCGTTCGAATCGCGGATGATGCTTGCGTTTCCGTCTTCACTGGTTGTGGCGCTCCATTCGTGGCCGCACTCCGGACAGATCAACAGCGCCCCGTCTTCATAGGTGTATTCGGAGTTGCAGTTCGGGCAGGGCGGCAGTGCACTCATGGGTGATTCCTGAATTTCGTTTCGGCGAGCCTGTTAGGCTCACGCAGGCGTCTGTACAAGAGCCGCCATCCAAGCTTGCCCCGCGGGGCCAGCGCCGCTATAGGCCGCGCGAGAACCCCTTTTCCCTTACAAGCAGGATGTCATCATGGCTGTTCAGCGTACTTTTTCCATCATCAAACCAGACGCGACCGAGCGTAACCTGACCGGCGCCGTCAATGCCGTTATCGAGCAGGCCGGCCTGCGCATCATCGGCCAGCGCCGCATCCAGATGACCGAAGATCAGGCAAAGCGCTTCTACGCAGTTCACGCTGAGCGTCCTTTCTACGGCGAGCTGGTCGAGTTCATGACCTCCGGCCCGGTGGTTGTTCAGGTTCTGGAAGGCGAAAACGCTGTTGCCAAGTATCGCGAAGTGATGGGTGCAACGAACCCTGCTGAAGCCGCTGACGGCACGATCCGCAAGCTGTACGCAAAATCCATTGGCGAAAACTCCGTTCACGGTTCTGATTCTGAAGAGAATGCTGCGATCGAAATCGCGCAGTTCTTCTCTGAAGCCGACATTGCTGGCTAAGGCCTCTGCCTTCGGGCAGCTAAGATTTAGAGAGGCCGTGCCGGAAGGTGCGGCCTTTTTCTTTGCCGCAGCACGAGCGGCCGGACTGGCGTTGCCATCCGGGTGAATTTGACTGCATTTTCATGGGAAGGTCAGGTGTCCGGGAGGGGGAGCAGGGGAGAGTTGCCGTATTCCCGGTGAAAGTCATTTTCTTGTGCGCCACGTTCGGACGCGATGCCAAGAGATCCCAGCTTTTGCTGGCGAGTCGCATCGGGAATGAGGACCCTGACTTCACTATAGGCCGCCTCACGAAAATGGCGCGAGGGTTCGAAATCGAACCCCGAACGAGGCGGCGTTCGGCCCGACAGATCATCCGACAGCAGATTGACCACGATGCGCCCATCCCGCGTCACGCCCCAGAGCATTTTTGAGCCTGGGCGGCCGTTCGCTCGAAACCACGCCTTCAGGCGCAGTATGCGCCAGTAGATCAGAGGCCAGACTGGCCAAAGATAGAGCGGCAGGCCCGGCAGGGGCTGGAAGAGGGAGAAGGACGGCATCGTCCTTCCAGCCTATGGGAATGAGCTATCCGACGAATTCGGTTGGCATTGCCGCCGGGGCTGGGAGGGCGAAAGGGGCTGGGCTAGGCCCGCGCCTTTATGGATTCGCAGGCCTTCGCGAGCGCTTCGGGATACAGTGCATGTTCAACCGGAAGGATGCGGTTTGCCAGTGCGTCAGCTGTGTCGCCCGGCAGGATGGGGACAGACGCTTGCTGGATGATCTCTCCATCATCGACGCCCGGGCTGACCCAATGGACGGTACAGCCAGCCTCGGCATCGCCCGCATCTATCGCGCGTTGATGCGTGTCGAGACCTTTATATTTCGGCAGGAGGGAGGGGTGGATATTGATCATCCGACCTTCCCACGTGTTTACGAACCAGGGTGTCAGGACGCGCATGAAGCCGGCCAGCGCGATGATTTCTACGCCGGCCGTTTCAAGGTGTTCATTCATAGCCCGCTCGAACGCTTCGCGGTCCTTGCCGAAGGTTTTGTGATCAATCGCAGCGGTTGGGATTCCCTCGTCGGCGGCTGTTTCCAGCCCCTTCGCATCCGGCCTGTTCGACAGGACCAGGACTGGTTTGGCCGGAAAAGACGGATCGCGCGCGGCTTCCAGCAGGGCTTTCATGTTAGAGCCCCGGCCGGAAATCAGGATCGCGAGCTTCAGGCGCGTCATGCGGGGACGAGATCCCCGAGGATAACCGGCTGTTCACCCACCACGCGGAGCTGGTTCATGGCGATCTCTGCCATGTCCGGGGCGACCGCGAAGATCATGCCGATGCCCATATTGAAGGTACGGTGCATCTCGTCCAGCTCTACGCCGCCAGCTTCCTGAAGCCATTGGAAGACCGGGCTCGGCGCCCAGGCCGACCGGTCAATGCGGGGGGCGAGATGGTCCGGGCACATGCGCGGGGTGTTCTCGGTAATGCCGCCACCGGTGATATGAGCGAGGCCTTTGATCAAGTCGCCTTTTATGAGGGGCAGGGCGGCTTGTGAGTAAAGCCGCGTCGGTGTGAGCAGGGCTTCGCCAAGCGTCCCGTCGGAGAACGGAGAGGGGGATTCGTAAGACAAGCTTTCCCGCTCGACGATGCGACGGATCAGGGAATAGCCATTGGAATGCGGGCCGGATGAGGCGATGCCGATCAGCACATCGCCCTCGGCCATGTCGCTCATGCGGGGAAGAACCTTTGCCCGGTCCACAGCGCCGACCACAAAGCCTGCAAGATCATAGTGACCGGGCGGGTACATGCCCGGCATTTCGGCGGTCTCCCCGCCCACCAGCGCGCAGCCAGACTGGCGGCAGCCTTCGGCAATGCCGGAAATGACGGCTTCGGCGATGCCGGCTTCGAGCTTTCCGGTTGCAAAATAGTCCAAGAAAAACAGGGGCTCCGCGCCCTGGGCGAGCACATCGTTGGCGCACATGGCGACGAGGTCTATGCCGACCGTGTTGTGAATGCCGGTCTCAAAAGCCAGCATCAGTTTTGTGCCCACGCCATCGGTGCCGGAAACGAGGACCGGATCCTCATAGCCAGACGCTTTCAGGTCAAACAGCGCGCCGAAGCCGCCGAGGCCGCCCATCACGCCCGCACGGGCTGTGGCTTTTGCCAGCGGGCCTATGGCCTCGACCAGCCTTTCTCCTGCCTCAATGTCGACACCGGCATCACGGTAGGAAAGGGGAGTTTTGGATGTATCGCTCATGATGACTCGCGCGTTAGCATGGGGAAAACGTCTCTGCCAGTGCCGCTTGCGGTTTCGGCTGTCGCATTGGCTTGCTACAACAGGTTCAAACGGAGGCCGTCGACCATGATTCGTATCCTTTTCGCGTCCCTTTTTGCTCTCGTCGCGATGGGAGCAAGCGCCTTTGCGGATACGCGGGACGTATACACCGTCTCGAATATCGAAGTGGATGAGACGGCGGGTTCGCTCATCGAAGCACGTGAACTGGCCATGGCGTCAGCGCGGGTTCAGGGCGCCCGCGTGCTGATTGACCGGATTACGCTGGCAGAGGATCGGCTGCAATCGGGCGGCCTTGTTGTGGATGCAGCGCTGGCAGATCGCCTGTCGGCTGCCGTGGATGTCCAGGAAGAGACTGCGGGTGCCGGGCGCTATAAAGGCACACTGGCCGTCGTCTACAATCCGCGCATGGTACGGGCTCATCTTGATGGCCTGTCAGTGCCATATGTCGACACACAGGCGCCGAAGGGATTGCTGGTGCCGCTTGCTGGATCTGCTGGGCTGGATGCAGCGTGGCGCGAAGCGCTCGGTACCGGGCGCGACGAAACACTCTCCCCCTTCGTGACGGCCAACAGCCCCGGTTACAGCGCATACAGCGACTGGCTTGAACTTTCTCCGGAAGCGGGCGCTCTTGGCGCGCGTCGGGGTATTCTGGCAGAATTATCGGGTGTGGATGGGGCCTGGCAGGTGACCGTGTCCACAGTCACTGCGGCGGGAACGGAACGTGTCGGCACGACGCCCTATGCGTCGTCGCTGGAGGTTGCGGTTGACCGCATGGTGGCGCTGCTGGACGAGAACTGGAAGGAAGTTTCGGTTATCCGCTCAGGAGAGCGCACCCCAGCAACCGCGAGCGTTCGCTACACGTCGCTGGCAGAATGGAACACGCTGCGTGGCGCTTTGGCGCGTTCGCCATTGATCTCGGAATTCCGGATTGAGGCCATCGCGCGCGATGGTGCACTGGTTGCGTTTTCCTATGCGGGGGATCCGCCACGATTGCAGAACGATCTGCTACAGCGTGGGGTGTCCCTGTCCGAGAATGAAATGGGCTGGATCGTCCGATCGGCTGTGTCTCCATCGGGGGAACCGTGAGCGCGGATAATACCAAGGGGCCGTCCCGGCCAAGCCAGCTCAGCCTAGGCTTTCCTGCAAAAGAACCCACGCTTGATGCGCTGCTCGTCACAGAGGCGAATGAAAGCGCAATGGCTGTCCTGCGCACGCCGCAAGCTTGGCCATTTCCGGTCATTTGCCTGTTGGGGCCGCCGCGCAGTGGCTTGTCCGTTCTGGCCAAAGCCTGGTGTCGTGAGTTCGATGGCAGCTTCTATGCAGCAAAAGAGTTCTCGCGTTTGAAAACACCCGGCCTGTCAGCGTTGGCAACGACAGCCGCGGTCGTCGATGACGCCGATCTCGTAAAGAAAAGCGAAAACCTGCTCACATTGATCGATTCAGCCGCAGCGGGGGGCGGGCGCGTGTTGCTCACCTCAAAGCGGCATCCAAGTCAGTGGCAGACATCTTCCGCTGATCTGAAATCGCGTTTCATGGCTCTGCCGGTCGTCGAAATTCGGGAGCCGGATGAGGAAATGCTGAAAGCGCGCCTTGAATCTACGGCGGCGCGTTTTTTCCTGAAGCTGGAACCTGATCTCATTAAATATGTAGTTCCGAGATTGGAGCTATCTTATACGGCTATCGAAATATTTATTGAGAAATTAAGTGATAAGGTGACCGAAACCGGCCGGGCACCCAGTGTGCCTCTGGCGCGGGATGTCGTGGAGGAACTCGGATGGGCCAATCCGGATTCCGCGGCATTTGAGGACGACTAAACACGCGGAGCAGGCACGATGGCCGATGGACAAACTGGAACAGTAGAACAGCTGATGGCCTCGCCAGACCGCTTCCTGAATCGGGAATTGTCGTGGCTCGAGTTCAATCAGCGTGTCCTCGAGGAATCTTCGAATATGGACCATCCGCTGTTGGAGCGGCTGCGTTTCCTGTCGATTTCCGCCAGCAATCTCGATGAGTTCGAAATGGTTCGCTATGCGGGCCTGCGCGAGCAGGTGCGAGCAGGCATCGTGAAATCCAGCCAGGACGGCCTGACCCCGGCGGAGCAAGTGGAGAAGATTGAGGCGGCGTCCCTGAACCTGATCGCCGAGCAGCAGGAACGCTGGCGCAGCCTGAAACAGGAGCTTCACGCCGAAGGCATAGACGTGTTGGGCGTGAAGGACCTCAACAAGCGTGATCGCGGTGAGCTGGACAAGTATTTTCGGTCAAACATTTTCCCGGTGCTTACGCCTCTGGCGGTGGACCCGGCGCACCCATTTCCATTCATTCCCAATTTGGGATTTTCGGTCGCGATCAATCTGATTTCAAAAGACAGTGGCGATGATCATGTCGGCATCATCCCATTGCCGGCATTCGTACGCCGCTTCATTCGTTTGCCAAACGGCACCAAGGGCAATCTCCGGTTCATTGCCCTTGAAGACGTCATAGGCATGTTCATCGATGATTTGTTTCCTGGCTTTGAGGAAAAGGATCGCTGTCTATTCCGGGTGATTCGCGATAGCGATATCGAGATTGAGGAAGAAGCAGAAGATCTGATCCGCGAGTTCGAAGTTCTGCTGAAGCAACGCCGCCGAGGCCGGATCGTCCGTATCCGGATGCAGTCAAGCGCGCCCGAAGATCTACGCAAATTGATCACGCATGAAATTGGCGCAGAAGAAGACGACATCGTTCTGTATGACGGCATATTGGGAATGGCCCAATTGTCGGAACTCATTGTAAAGGATCGTCCGGACCTGCAATTCCCATCCTATGAAGCGCGCTATCCAGAACGCATTCGCGAAATGGGGGGCGATTGCTTTGCGGCTATTCGGGCCAAGGATATCTTGGTGCACCACCCTTTCGAAACGTTCGATGTTGTCGTTGAGTTCGTGCGTCAGGCGGCAGCCGATCCGCAAGTGGTGGCGATCAAACAGACCTTGTACCGCACGACAGCGAACTCGCAGATCGTCGCGGCGCTGGTCGAGGCGGCAGAGGCCGGAAAGAACGTCACGGCGTTGGTTGAGATCAAGGCCCGCTTTGATGAAGAAGCCAATTTGCGTCTGGCGCGCGATCTTGAACGGGCCGGCGTTCAGGTCGTCTATGGGTTTATCGAATACAAGACCCACGCCAAAGTGTCTCTGGTCGTGCGCCGGGAAGGCGACGAGTTGCGCACCTACACGCATTTCGGTACCGGAAATTATCATCCGATCAATGCCCGTATCTATACGGACTTATCCTTGTTCACCGCGGATGCGTCACTTGGGCGAGATGCAAATCGTCTGTTCAATTTCGTCACAGCGTACCGTGAGCCACCCAAAGTCGGACCAGTGATGGAAAAGCTGTCCATGTCGCCATTGGACATGAAGCAACAATTGATTGACATGATCGAAGCCGAAGCCGATGCGGCGCGCAAGGGAGCGCCGTGCGGCATCTGGGCCAAGATGAACTCACTGGTCGATGGCGAGGTTATTGATGCCCTTTATGAAGCGAGCCAGGCAGGCGTGCCGATCATCCTGGTTGTGAGAGGGATTTGCTGTTTACGGCCAGGTGTGCCGGGACTGTCAGACAATATCTCGGTAAAGAGCATTGTCGGGCGTTTTCTTGAGCACTCGCGGATCGTCTGTTTCGCGAACGGCCAGACACTTCCGTCGCCGAAGGCAAAGGTGTTCATTTCATCTGCCGACTGGATGCCGCGGAACCTGAACCGTCGGGTCGAGGCACTCGTGCCGGTTGAGAATCCGACTGTGCATCGTCAGGTGTTGAATCAGATCATGGTGGCAAACCTGAACGATGAACAGCAGACATGGATCATGAGAGAAGATGGCTCGTATGAGCGGATGGACGTGGCTGAGACTGCAAAACCTTTCTCTGCACATACCTATTTCATGGATAATCCGAGCCTTTCAGGGCGTGGCAGTTCCTTGGAAGTCAGTCTTCCCCCACGGCTGAAACCGCGAGAGGGTGTCTCGGGGTGACGCTACCAAAAACAGAGCGCGCAGCCATCATCGACATCGGGTCCAACTCGGTTCGTCTGGTGATCTACAATGTGCTCGGCGCGTCGATCCTGCCGACCTTCAATGAAAAGGTCATGGCCGGATTGGGTGCAGGGCTGATGACGACCGGGCAGTTGTCGCCTTCGGGCGTTGAGGCTGCGCTAAAGGCGCTCGGTCGGTATCGAGCGATCCTGAAGGCGTTGAATCTGAAGAGTTTTACGGCCGTTGCAACCGCGGCGGTCCGATCAGCGGACAATGGTGCCGAATTCATTAGCCAGGCATCAAATGCGCTGGGGCGGAAAATCCTGGTCCTCTCAGGCGAGGATGAGGCCCGGTTGTCGGCAGTGGGGGTCGAGGCAAGCTTTCATGAGCCACATGGGATGATCGGAGATCTTGGTGGCTCCAGTCTCGAGTTCAAGCAGATCGGACCGAAAGCAGGTGGCGGTGAAAGCCTGATGCTCGGACCGTTGTCGCTGGTGAATGGCGACATTGACCTCAAATCCCTACGCAAGACGATCCGGACAGAACTGAAGACATCTGCTGTCCTTGCCAAGGCTGAAGGGCGTTTTTATGCGGTGGGCGGAGCATGGCGGACGCTTGCCAAGTTGAACATGCATCTGGAGGGGTATTCGCTGCAGGTTTTGCAGGGTTATCAGATGACCAAGGCGCAGATTGACCGTGCAGCTAAGGTCTGTTTCGACAGCCTGACCAATTCAACAGCGCGCCTTACCCTCGAAGCCGTTGACAAGAAGCGAGCCCGCCATCTGCCAATTGCTGCCATTCTCGCGCAAGAAGTCCTGGAGATGAGCGAACTGGATGGTATGACAATATCATCCAGCGGTCTGCGCGAGGGTGTGCTGCGCAATGAGTTGGGGGCGTCAGACAATGATCCCTTGCTGGATGGTGCGATCGCCTTCGCACGACTCGATCGCAACCAGATTCTCTTCGGCGAAGCACTGCACGACTTCATTGCGCCGGCGCTTGCGCCTGAACCGGACCTGTTCGGTTCTCCGGCCGCCGACCAGCGGATTGAGCGGGCGGCCTGCATGATGTCTGACAGTGCAGGCAGGTTCCATCCGGACCACCGGGCCATAATGGCCTATGATCAGGCCTTGCGCGCGCCATACACGGCTGTGGCGCATCGCGAGCGGGCATTGATCGCATATGCCGTCGGGTGCCGCTACCAGAAAGACTTCAAGCGGCCGGACGAGTATACGACACTGACCACACCGGAGCAGGATGAGCGTGCCCGTCAAATCGGCAGTGCGATGCGGCTCGGTGCTGTATTCTCTGGCCGGTCAGGCCCGATCCTGAAGCGGGCACAGCTCGTTCGCACAGCAGAGACATTGCAATTGAGGGTGTCCAGATCGGATTCGGCTATGGTGTCGGATACGGTCGAGCGACGCCTCTCCCAGACTGCGAGCCAAGTGAGGCTGAAATCTGAAGTCGTGATCCGCTAATTGTCGCCGCTGTATCAGACGTCGAACAAGCGGACCTGACCTCCTTCGAATGACACGGCAAGTTTGCCGTTCAGCAATGCCTGAGCCTTGCGACCGAACATGTCGTAGCGCCACCCGGTCATGGCGGCGATCTCATCGCCGGTTTCGCCGCGTGCGATCCGGTCAATGTCGGCCGCATTCGCGATCAGGCGGGGGACCACGTCATTTTCTTCGCTGACATGCTTGAGTAGTACTTTCAGCAATTCCGGTGCGCCCGCTGGGATTTGCGCGTTTTGAACGCGCGGGCCGAGTTCCGGAGCATACTTCTCTGGATTATCAATCGCGTCCGCGACGGCTTCAGCGAGGCCCTGACCATACTTTGATCGGATAAAGCCGTTCGGCACGGCGCGCAGCTGACCGAAATCCTGCTCTGAGCGCGGTTTCTGGCTCGCAATCTCCTGGATTGCATCGTCTTTCAGAATGCGGCGACGTGGTTTGTCGAGCTCCTGGGCCAGCGTTTCGCGCCATGCGGCAACAGCAACCACAATGGCAGCATAGTCTTTCTTCGGCTTGCGCAGTTTAAGTCGCTGCCAGGCATTGGCGGGGTCCGTGTCATATTTCGCCGGGTCTTCCAAGTCGGCCATTTCCTCGCGGACCCAACAGAGACGGCCAAGGTTTTCCAACTCGTCCCGCATCTTGAGGTAGGCGTCTCTCAAATGCGTGACATCGCCGAGCGCGTAGACCAATTGTTTCTGGCTGAGCGGGCGGCGGGTCCAGTCGGTGAACTGGCTCGATTTGTCGATCTGGCGCTTCAGCACGCGCTGCACCAGATTGTCATAAGAGATCGAATCACCGAGGCCGAGAGCCATCGCTGCGACCTGCGTATCGAAGATCGGGCCGGGCGGATGTCCAATCAGGCGATTGAAGATTTCGAGGTCCTGACGGGCCGCGTGGAATACTTTCACGCGATTGTCTGCGGCGATCAGGTCGAGGAACGGGCCGATGTCCAGATCCTCTGCCAGCGGGTCGATCAGGCCTTCCACGCCGGGCGCAGAGGCCTGGACGAGGCAGAGCTCCGGCCAATAGGTCGTTTCCCGATGAAACTCGGTATCGACGCAGATAAAGTCGGATTCAGCGAGCTTTCCGCACAGGTCTTCCAGTGCCGACTGCTCAGTAATGGGAGTCAGGGTGTTGTCAGTCATCGCGCGCTTGCGTATCGCATCGCCTTGACAATTGCGAGAGGTTCCGTGCCTTTCGCGCTTTATTTCTGTTGGACCGTATTTCCGGAGAGAGTTTCCGATGCACGCCTATCGCACCCACACCTGCGGGGAACTTCGCAAATCCCATGTCGGTGAAACCGTAAAACTGTCAGGCTGGCTGCACCGCCGCCGCGATCATGGCGGGGTGATGTTCATCGACCTGCGGGATCATTACGGCCTGACCCAAGTCGTGTTCAATCCCGGCTCCCCCGGATTTGGCACGGTCGAGCGCCTTCGCGCAGAAAGCGTAATCACGCTGGAAGGCAAGGTCGTCGCGCGCGATGAGAGCCTCGTGAACCCGAACCTGGCCACAGGCGAGATCGAAGTCGTGGCTGGCGAAGTCAGCGTTCAGTCAGAGGCGGCTGAGCTGCCGCTGCCAGTGTTTGGCGAGCCGGAATATCCGGAAGATATTCGCCTGAAGCACCGTTATCTGGATCTTCGCCGGGAAACACTCCACAAGAATATGGTGCTGCGTAGCCAGGTGATCGCCAGCTTGCGCCGCCGTATGATCGAACAGGGCTTCACCGAGTACCAGACCCCGATTTTGACCGCCTCCAGCCCGGAAGGCGCTCGTGACTTCCTGGTGCCGAGCCGCCTGCATCCAGGTGAGTTCTACGCGCTGCCGCAAGCGCCACAGCAGTTCAAGCAGTTGCTGATGGTGTCCGGCTTTGACCGCTACTTCCAGATTGCGCCATGTTTCCGTGACGAGGATGCCCGCGCAGACCGGTCGCCGGGTGAGTTCTACCAGCTTGATATTGAAATGAGCTTCGTGACCCAGGAAGACGTGTTCAGCGCCATTGAACCTGTCATGGCGGGCGTGTTCAGCGAGTTTGCGGATTGGGAAGGCAAGGGCCGCACCGTGCCGGAAGGCGCGTTTCCGCGCATTCCATATGCCGAAGCAATGGCGAAGTATGGCTCCGACAAGCCGGATCTGCGCAACCCGATCGAACTGGCTGATGTATCCGAATTTTTCGAAGACGACAGCAAGACCGGATTTGGCATCTTCGCCAAGATCATCGCTGGCGGTGGCCGCGTTATTGCCATTCCGGCTCCGAAAGCAGCAGCCGAAAAGTCGCGTAAATTCTTCGATGAGCTCGACAAATGGGCGAAGAAGGAAATGCAGGCACCAGGCCTCGGTTATGCGCGCCTCAAGGAAGCTGATGGCGGCGGGGTCGATAGCCAGGATCCGGTCCTGAAGAATTTCGAACCTGCGCTTCTGGCAACTCTGCTTGAGAAGCTTGGTCTCTCTGCAGGCGACGGCATCTTCTTCTCAGCTGGGAAGAAGGGCGAGGCTTACAAGCTCGCCGGCGCCGCGCGCACGAAGGTTGGTGAGGAACTTGGCTTGATCGAAGAGGGGGTATTCCGCCTCTGCTGGATCGTTGACTTCCCGATGTACGAATATGACGAAGACAACAAGAAAGTCGATTTCAGCCACAACCCGTTCTCAATGCCTCAAGGTGGGATGGACGCCTTGTTGGAAGCCGATACGGAAGAAAAGCAGCTCGACCTGAAGGCTTATCAGTACGACATCGTGTGTAACGGCGTGGAGCTATCATCCGGTGCGATCCGGAACCATAGTCCGGAACTGATGCTGAAGGCATTTGAGCTGGCTGGGTATGGTCCGGATGTCGTCGAGGCAGAGTTTGGCGGCATGCTCAACGCGTTCCGTTATGGCGCGCCTCCACACGGTGGAATCGCACCGGGCGTGGACAGAATCGTGATGCTGCTCGCCGATGCCGAGAATATCCGCGACGTTACGCTGTTCCCGATGAACCAGCAGGCGCGCGACCTGATGATGCAGGCACCGAGCCCAGTTGACGACAAACAGCTCAAAGAACTGAACATCCGGCTGGCGCCGCAGGTCAAATCCTGACGCACTAAAGGATATTAGCGAAAGAAAAGGCGGAGGGCCCAGCTCTCCGCCTTTTTCGTTTTGGGCTATTCGAAAATTGGCTCAGTTGCTGGCAACTGTAGTCGTTACGTCGCAAAGCGGGAGGTTCAGGCTGTCCGGCAAGATCGTGCTCAAAGACGCGCAAGCCCCATCAAAATCTGCGAGTTCGCTACCCTCAAGTTCAGAAAGGTCAGCATCGATGAAGCGGACATCCCGGAAGGATGCGTTTGCGACCTGCGCCCTCCTTAAATTCGCGCCGGTCATGTTCGCGCCATTGAACACCGCTCCTGAAAGGATGGCTTCGTTCAGCCATCCGCCTGTCAGGTTCGCGCCAGAAAGGTCGGCCGCCTCCATGAACGAACCTGTCAGATCGGCCGAGGCAAAATTGGCGCCCACGAGCAGGGCGCCCTGCAAATTGCTGCCCTGTGCTTTTGTGCTGCGAAAATCTGCGCCGCTTGCCTGTATGCCCTGAAGGCGGGCGCCAGATAGCGTAGCGCCGGAAAAGCGGGCAGATGTCAGGATGGCGCCGCGCATATCGGCGCTATTGGCTTCTGCATTCTCAAAATTGGCTCCGCCAGCTTGGACACCCCGCATGAAGGCATAGTCCAGGCGGGCCTTGGAATAGTTGCCACCGGTCAGCGTCCAGCCAGTCAGATTCTTGCCAGACAGGTCACATTCACCGCATGCCCCCACATAGCCGGGAGACCAGGCCACGGGCTGGCTTTGTGCCATCGCGGGTAACGCGGCAAGAGAAAAGGCCGAAGCGCCAAGAATTGCGTAAGCCAAACGTGTCATAACTTATGGATAACGCCTGATTTTGTTGCTCCAAACTGAACAAACAGTAAGGACTCACCAAAACGTCACAAGTGTTGCAAATTCGCCATGCCTCGGAACGCTCCGATTGCATCGTCAAGCAACCTCTTTGGAGCTGGGCTTCGGCCTACTGGCAAGGCCTGATCAGGAGGGGACTTCAGTGAAGTCCTGCAATTCCTGTCCGCAAGTATCGCACTCTGCCTCACCATCTTCGCTGATCTGAAACAGCGTGAAGCTGCCGCAATTTGGGCAGGCTTCGCTGAGATAATCTGGGGCGTTGAGTGCTTCGGTTTCCGTGTCTTCTTCAGCTTGTTTTTCTTCGCGTTTCTTGTCGAAGATGACGATGTTGTCTGGCAACTGGCCTCTGGAAAATCCGCGGGAGATCAACTGAGCGGCTTCTTCCGTGAATTCTGCCGGTTCACGTGTGGCATCGCCAGCGCCGCGGCCAAGGCCGTCATGAGTCACATCCACTTCTGCGAGGTCGTCGCGGCCCAGATAGGACACGGCAAGCTCCCGGAATATGTAGTCGAGGATGGACGTCGCCTTTGTGATTCGGTCGTTGCCGGTCACGGCGCCAGCCGGCTCGAAGCGTGTGAAGACAAAGGCATCAACGAACTCTTCCAGCGGCACGCCATATTGGAGGCCAATGGACGTGGCGATGGCAAAATTGTTCATGAGACTGCGAAACGCTGCGCCTTCCTTGTGCATGTCGATGAAGATCTCACCCAGCGCGCCATCTTCGAATTCTCCTGTGTGGAGATAGACCTTGTGGCCGCCGACAGATGCTTTCTGGATATAACCTTTGCGACGATCTGGCAGGCGCGTTCGAGCGCTCTGCCCGTGGCCGTCTGAAACGCTGGTGTTTTCGTCAGCCGCAAAAGATGCGTCAGATTCTATGGCGAGCTCGTCTGCGAGTGCAAGAATCTGTTCCATGCGATCTGCGACATCGTCGTTGGCGGGGGCTCGTATTCCAACCAGCAAGGTGGATAGGCCAGCTGCGATGGCCGCGTCAGCCATGTCTAGTCCGTTGCGACCGGTGACGCGAATAGCCGTGTTGCCGCCAAGCGCTTCTGCACAGGCGGATGCGAAGGCCAGCTCTGCTTCTGCGCTGACATGTAGCTCAAGACCACATTGGCGAAACTCTGCCGCTGCGATGTCTTCTGCCGTTCCATCCACAGCCGCTTCGGCTTTCGCGATGTCCTTGCGCGAGAACCCCATCGCAGAAAGCAGGGCCAGACCATCGGAATCGAATTTCTCGGGAGCCAGTTTCAGATCATCGCTGATAATCTCATCTCCCAGCACCCAGCGAGAGAAAGCTGCGTTGAGGGGAAGACCATCGCTCAGAGCGCGGGACACTCGGTCTAGCGCCGCATCGGAAAAGCCGCGATCCTTAAGCCGATCGGCTCCCAACGCTGCTTCAAGATCTTCACCGCCACAATTGGCAACACGTTCAAGAATTGTCGGTAGGCTTTCCGGTGCGGTACGGGAAATAGCGAGACGGGCGCAGCGGGCAAGTGTTGGCCCTTCATCTGAATAGGTCAGCACGGTGCAAACAGGCGCAGCCCCTTCGCTTTCGCAGTCTGGCATCAGATCGGCGAAGTCAGATATGGGCAGTATGGCGACGTTGCATGATTTGCGCGATGATGCGCGACGCGCTTCCAGGCCCAGCACACCGGCATGCGCTGCTGAAAGTGATGCGCCCGTCGCAAAAGACTTCACTACGGCGCACAAGGCCGCCGCCACTGCTCGTCCCTCGTCGCTGTCATATGGTAGCCCGAGCGAAAGTACAGCCGCGCCAAGGCCGTTAATCAGCAGAACACCGTCCCCCAGAGATCTGCCTGCAGCTTCCGCAACGGTGCAAAGCAGATCAGATTCGAGGCCGTCCGGGCTAATCGCCAGCGAGACATCGAGCAAACGAGAGGCTTGTCTGGCAGGGGCGACATCCTCTTGAGCCAGGAATATCTCCGCGCCTTCCTTCAGTGCGGCAAGAAGGAGAGGATCAAACTCGGAATTGGCGGAATTAGCACTGAAAACAGCGGTGGGGGGTGGCTGAACGTTGGCGGCTGCAATTCGCAGGGCGTCGGCTGTGCGCGAAAACCCGTCAGGCTGGCGTAGCGCTTCCTCGAGAATGTCTTGTGGGAGACCGGAGGCTATGGCTTCCGCAAGCTCTGCATTGCGTGGCGCATCGCCAAGCCGTTCCAGCATTTCGGCGGTTGCGATCTGCGATGCGCCCAGCAGTCCTGCCGAGGCGTAGGCCGAGGCGACATTTCGGAGAGATTCCTCTGTCATGGGACGACGATGGCGCCCGGCGGCCCGGAATGCGGCACCGAATTCGATCTCGGGTGAAAGCAGGCCATCAGCTTCGGCGGCTTCCAGAACGGACTCTATCTCGGCAGCTTTCATAATACCCTCCCGCGAATCATCAGCGAATCACTCAGGAAAGCGTGACGGTTCCGGAATGTGGTATCAAGCTTTCAAGCCGCAAAAGTGGTTGCGCTGATCATATTATTGTGCGGCGCATTGCCTGCGGCTGCCGTATGGATTACTTGCCCGGATAGCGCCATATTGCGGCCAACAAGACAGGTCAGGACATCCTCACGATGCTGAAACAGATTTTCACTTGGTGGAGCGGCAACACGCTCGGAGCGGCTTTCGATATCAAGCGGCGGTCGGGTTATGTTGGTACCGACGAGTATGGCAATCGCTATTTCGAGGAGCGCAAACCGTCTCTCGAAGGGCGCAAGCGCCGGTATGTTATGTACAAGGGACTGGCGGAGCCATCGAAAGTTCCCGCCGATTGGCATGGCTGGTTGCACCACACGATCGATGAGCCGCCAACCAAGTCTCCTTTGACCCGGCGTGACTGGGAGACCGATCACAAGCCGAACATGACTGGCACGCCATACGCGACCAAGCCAAAAGGAAGCCTTTCCACCGGCATGGCGCGACAGAAGGCGACAGGCGATTACGAGGCATGGACACCGGATGCGTGAATCACTCTTTGAAACCCTGATCGGCGCTGCAGTTGTTGGTGTAGCCGGTACGTTTCTCTGGTTTGCCCTTGATCGCGGCGGCGACGCTCAAGCGCAGGGCGATCAATATGAGGTGGCCGCGCGCTTCAACAATGTTTCGGGCATTTCGCGCGGCACCGACGTTCGCATTGCCGGCGTAAAAGCCGGTATCGTCAAAAGCGTCGAGGGCGACCCGGAACGTTTTGAGGCGGTTGTTCGCATGAGCCTTGATGAGAAATGGGCGTTGCCAGAGGACACCGACGCTCGTGTTTCCACGGACGGCTTGCTGGGCGGCGCCTATGTCGCGCTCGAGCCGGGCGGCAGTTTTGACAATATTCCGCAAGATGGCTCAGGCGAGATCAAATACACGCGTGGCAGCGTCGACTTGCTGACCTTGTTTGCATCTTTCGCTTCAGGAAGCGGTGATGGAGGCTCAGAAGAGTCTGAGTCATCAGCAGATGCTGACGATCCCTATCCTGCGGGAGATTTCGAATGATGCGGCACGTGCTGGCGGCCTCGGCGATCGCCGGATTGATACTTGGTGCGGCGCACGCGGCTACATTTGTCCAGAAGGATACGGCTACCCTGAGGGCGCTCGACAAGATTACCGGACGTTCGACAGACATTGACGTGAAAGTTGGCGAACCGGTCGTATTCGGATCTCTCAAGGTCGAGCTGCAGGTTTGCTATCAGACGCCGCCAGAAGAGGCGCCGGAGAGTGCTGCATTCCTGAAGATTGCGTCTACACAGCCTGTTGCGGTCGAAACCATGGAAGCTGCAGTTGACGCTGAAGATGTGGAGACAGTCAGCGAAGAGAACCCAGAGCTGTTCTCGGGCTGGATGTACGCGTCTTCTCCCGGCCTCAGCGCGTTGGAGCACCCGGTTTACGATGTTTGGGTGATCCGCTGTGCTGCACCTGAGCCGGTAAAGCTCGAGCCGCGCTCCGCTGAGGATGAGGCAGACTTCGAATAGAATGTCGCGTCAATTGTCAGGGCTTCCTTCAGCAGTTTCTTGAACTCCTGTCTCGGGATTTCGACCAATCCGAATTGTTCCAGGTGGGGATTGTGAAACTGCGCGTCGAGCAGCACGAAACCATCTTCAAGGAGGTGGGCGACGAGATGCACGAGTGCGATTTTCGACGCGTCAGTCGCGCGCGAAAACATGCTCTCACCGAAGAAAGCGCCGCCGAGCGCCACGCCGTACAGCCCGCCTACTAGGTCCTCTCCATCCCAGCACTCAATGGAATGAGCGTGCCCTTCGTGATGGAGGGAGCTGTAGAGGTTCAGGATAGGAGAGTTGATCCAGGTGCTCTCCCGGCCCTTGGCGCTTTCAGCGCACATTTCCATAACGCGTGTAAAAGCTTGGTCGACTGTGACTTTGAAAGGCTGCTTCTTTACCGTTCTGAGCAACCGCTTTGGGATGTGGAACTCATCCAGGGGAATGATCCCACGCATGTCCGGATCAACAAGGAACAGATTCGGATCGTTACGTGCATCGCCCATTGGGAAAATTCCCCGGCGATAGCAGGCTAGCAGGTCCGTGGTGCTGAATCGTTGAGACATGTTCGCAATATGAGCCTGCACGAACAGCGATGTCTACCCACTGACGAGACTTCCGAAACGTCAAAAGAGAAAAATGCTAGTGTTCGTTACGTTTTCTGATTTTCCAGAAACTTCTCAAGCCAGTGGATGTTGTACTCACCTGCCAGAACATCGTCATTTTCGACCAGTTTCCGATGCAGATCCAACGTCGTGAACACGCCTCCGACAACCATTTCCTGAAGGGCGCGACGAAGACGCATGATGCACTCGCGGCGGGTCCGACCGTGGACGATTAGCTTGCCGATAAGCGAGTCGTAATGCGGCGGAATCCGGTAGCCGGAATAAGCTGCACTATCCAAACGAACATCTGGACCACCTGGGGCATGAAAGTCTGTGATCAGTCCGGGTGACGGGATGAAGGTTTCCGGATGTTCAGCATTGATGCGGCACTCGATGGCGTGCCCGACGAGCATCACGTCTTCCTGGCTGAAAGAAAGTTTCTTGCCTTCAGCAATTCGGATCTGTTCGCGCACCAAGTCGATTCCCGTGATCATCTCGGTGACCGGATGTTCGACCTGAAGCCGCGTATTCATTTCGATGAAATAGAATTTGCCATCTTCGTACAAGAACTCGATCGTCCCCGCGCCACGATAGCCCAGCTTTTCCATCGCCCGAGCGCAGATACCGCCAATTTCTTCACGCTGAGCCTGGTTCAGTTCCGGAGAAGGGGCTTCTTCAAAGACTTTCTGGTTGCGACGCTGCAGGGAGCAGTCGCGTTCCCATAGATGTGCGACATTCCCGTGTGTGTCAGCAATGATCTGCACTTCGATGTGGCGCGGCCCTTGAAGATACTTTTCCAGATACACTGCGTCGTCGCCAAAGGCCGCCTTCGCCTCTGTTTTCGCCGTACGGACAGCGTTTTCCAGATCTGCTTCGGTCTTCGCGAGCTTCATGCCGCGTCCGCCGCCACCAGCAGAAGCTTTGACGAGAACCGGGAAGCCGATCTTCTTGGCCGCCTTTTTGGCTTCGGCAATCGAAGAAACCGCGCCATCCGAGCCGGGCACGCATGGAACGCCAGCGTCAATCATCGCCTGTTTGGCGGCAATCTTGTCGCCCATGATACGAATGTGTTCGGCAGTCGGGCCGATGAAGGCGAGCCCATGTGCTTCGACCATTTCCGCGAATTGCGCGTTCTCAGACAGGAAGCCATAGCCCGGGTGAATCGCATCAGCGCCGGTAATCTCCGCCGCCGCCAGAATCTGAGATTTCTTCAAATAGCTTTCGGATGATGGGGCGGGACCGATACAAACACTTTCATCAGCGAGGCGAACAGCCATCGCGTCACTGTCTGCTTCGGAATGGACCACCACTGTGGACAGTCCCATTTCCTTGCAAGCGCGGTGAATCCGCAGCGCAATCTCACCGCGATTGGCGATGAGAACCTTATTGATAGCAGGTTGGTCGGCCATATTACTCAATCAGAATAAGAGCTTCGCCATATTCGACAGGCTGGGCATCGCTAACGTAAATTTCCTTCACAGTGCCAGCCTTGTCGGCTTCGACCGGGTTGAAGGTCTTCATCGCTTCGACGAGCAGCAGCGTGTCGCCCTTTTTGACTTTGTCGCCAACGGCGACGAACTGTTTCGCGCCAGGTTCTGGCGACAGGTATACCGTGCCGACCATTGGTGATTTGATTGCGTTGTCCGAAGCGGCAGGTGCAGCAGCTGGTGCATCGGCGGCTGCGGGAGCCGCCGCCGGTGCAGGTGCAGCAACCGGTGCAGGTGCGGCAACGGCGGCCTGAACTACCGGGGCTGCTGGCTTGCTGACACGAATGCGAAGGCCTTCGTGTTCGACTTCAACTTCGCCAAGGTCTGCTTCCCGCAAAATGGCCGCGAGTTCCCGGACGAGGCCGGTATCCAGCTTGTTCTTCGTAGTGCTCATGGGATGTCAGGTCTCTTATTGGCCCGTAAGGGTCTTTGCCGCCTTAAGCGCCAGCTCATAACCATAGGCACCGAGGCCTGCAATCGTGGCCTTCACGGCGGGGGAAACATAATTCACCTGCCGAAACGCTTCTCGCGCGGCAGGATTTGACAAATGGACTTCAATTACAGGGACTTTGCATGCCTTGAGCGCGTCGTGAAGCGCAATAGAGGTATGCGTATATGCCGCTGCATTCAGAATAATAGCCGATCCTTTTTCGGAACCTTCCTGAATCCAGTCCACCAGTTCGCCTTCGTGATTCGTCTGGCGTAGAATCAATGCCGTACCTTCAGCTTGCGCTTCCAGCCGCGCATGGATGTCCGCGAGCGTATCACGCCCGTAGATTTCCGGCTCTCGTGAACCGAGCAGGTTGAGGTTGGGACCTCCGAGGACATATACGGGCTTCGACATAGTCTTCCGTCTTGCGCTGGAATGCCTAGCAAGGCAAGGGGGGCGATGAACGGAGAAAACGCGAATGCTCATTACAGTCAATGGCGAGTCACGAGAAGTCGAGGCTGGGACAACTCTGGCGATGTTGGTACTTCAACTGTCAGGCGAGTCAGGGCGCGATCCGCGCGGGATTGCGATTGAGCGCAATCTTGAAATCGTCCCTAAATCGGAGCACGCCACAACTGTCATCGAAGCTGGTGACCGTATAGAAGTTGTACAATTCGTTGGCGGCGGCTGAGGCATCAACTCGCTTCGGCTATGCTCACCGCTTCAGTAACTTCTCAAACAAGGCCAGACCTTTGACAGATTCACTCACGATTGCCGGCAAGACCTACAATTCCCGCCTGATTGTCGGCACGGGCAAGTATGCGTCCTATCAGCAGAATGCCGATGCCGCGCGAGCTGCTGGCGCAGAGATCGTTACCGTTGCTCTGCGGCGGGTGAATTTGTCGAACCCGAATGAAGAGCGCTTAACGGACTTCGTGAAGCCGGATGAGTTCACGTATCTGCCGAACACAGCTGGCTGCTATACAGCGGATGAAGCAGTGCGCACGCTGCGCCTGGCGCGCGAGGCGGGCGGATGGAATCTCGTGAAGCTGGAAGTGCTGGCGGATCAGAAAACACTCTATCCCAACATGCCGGAGACGCTTGAGGCCGCAAAGGCGCTCATTGCCGATGGCTTTGAAGTAATGGTCTACTGCTCGGACGATCCTGTTTATGCCAAGATGCTGGAAGATGCAGGATGCTGCGCGATCATGCCGCTTGGCAGTCTGATTGGGTCCGGACTGGGAATCATGAACCCAGTCAATATCCGACTGATCGTCGAACAAACACGTGTGCCGGTGATCGTTGATGCAGGAGTCGGCACCGCATCTGACGCAGCATTTGCAATGGAACTGGGCTGCGATGGCGTTCTGATGAACACTGCTATCGCGGCTGCCAAGGATCCTATCCGCATGGCAAACGCGATGAAGCATGCGGTGATCGCAGGCCGTGATGCGTATCTAGCCGGCCGCATGCCGAAGAAGATGTACGCTGATCCCAGTTCACCACTTGCTGGGTTGATCTGATCAAAAGAGCGATAAGCTCGCATATAGTAATACGCACATGAGAAATCCCACCACGCTTATCAATGTGGTGGAGACCGTCCATGTGCGGAGCGTTTCGCCAGGCGTGATACCAAAAACACGACCCACGAGCCAAAAGCCGCTATCGTTGACATGGCTCCCAGTTGTAGCGCCTGCGGCGATCGCGATGGCTACGAGCCCCAATTGCGGGGCCGTGAGGTCTGCCATTGCAACAATCGGCGCAGTGAGGCCAGCAGATGTGATCATCGCAACGGTTGAGCTGCCTTGAGCGAGCCTCAGGATGACAGCCAGAACGTAACCCGCAAGTAGCGGTCCAAATCCAACACCGAGGGCTGCATTTGCGATTTGTTCACCAGCGCCAGTGTCAACAAGAACTTGTTTGAAAGCTCCGCCAGCACCCGTCACCAGAATGACGGCTCCAGTTGGCTCAAAAGAGCGCGCCAAAGCGTCGGACAAAAGTTTTCGGCCTTGCGGTGTTCTTGGGTGAAGCAACCACCAGGATGCTCCGCAGGCGATCAGGAGTGCGCTGAATGGATGCCCGATAATTTCGAGTAGATATTTCAATAGACCATCTTGGAGTACGTTCGCGAGTGTGCCCAGCAGGATCAGGACCAAGGGAAGAGTTATCAGTATGATAGCTCTGCCAGGCTTCGGCTTTTCTTCTTCAGAATGATCTGTATTTGTCTCGAAATCAAAAGCTGGGGCACCTATCGGTATCCGGCTGCGCCGGTCGAGATAAGCAGTGAAGAGCGGGCCTGATACCGCCAGCGCTATTCCGCCGACAATCGCACCGAAAAGGATCACCCAACCCAATTCAGCGCCGATGAGTTCCGCAATTGCGATTGGGCCTGGTGTCGGGGGTAGGAAGGCGTGTCCGACGGCAAGTCCTGCCATCAGGGGCAAGCCCAATGACATGGCCGGCTTAAGTCGGTCGTGCGCCATGGTCAGAATGAGTGGTGCAAGGATGATCAGGGCAACATCAAAGAAGACAGGCGTAGATGCAAGCAAGCCGATGCCTGCGATCTTCCATTGATTGGACTTGAAACTGGATTGGCTTGAGAGTTTTGACGCCAGCGCGTCAAGTGCGCCAGAGGCTTGGAGAATTGCGCCGAACAGGGCCCCGAGCCCGATTACGGTTGCGATGAAGCCAAGCGTGCCTCCCATACCCTTGGACAAGGTCTCAAACGCATCGTTCGGGGCCATGCCAGCCGCAAGCGCGCTGAAAATGCTGACGAGCAGGAGGGCTGCGAAAGCGTTCATTCTGGCCCGCAAAATCAGCGCGAGCAGGGCGGCGATTCCGAACCCGGTGGCAAGTACTGGCCGGTAGGCGAAAAGGGCTTCTGTCAGCTCCATGGAAGGCCGACTGATTTTGTTCTGATCCGCATCAAAGTGTCGTGCGCTGTCATATACAGTGTCTGCCCATCGCGGCCACCGAAGCAGCAGTTCGCTGTTGCCTTACCGGTCTTTATCCGTGCGAGCGGCTTTCCCTCTGGGGATAGCACAAACACTCCACCGGGGCCGGTGGTAAAAATGTGGCCGGTCTTCGTCACGGCCATACCATCGGGCAAGCCAGGAGCCGTGTCTGACATGTAGGGACTGGCGTCAAATAATACGGCAGCATTTGATCCGTCAGGCGACATGCGCATCAAGATTGGAGCGTCTGGGTCAGACTGGCTCACGTAAAGCGTACTACCATCTGGAGACAGCGCGATTCCGTTGGGAAAGGTCAGTGTTTCGATCAGACGCGTAACACGTCCATCCGGTTGCAGATGGTATACCCCATTGAAATTTTGCTCCTTTAGGGGGGAGGCGTCGAGGCCTTCAAGGCCATAGGGCGGATCTGTAAAGTACAAGCTTCCATCATCCGCTTCTACAATATCATTGGGGCTGTTAAAGGCTTTGTTGTTGTACGTTCGGGCGAGGATTGTGCGGTGACCTGTTTCCAGATTCATTTTCTCGATGGCACGCTTGCCATGATTGCAGATCAGCAGGCTGCCATCTTTTGACATTGCCAATCCATTTGCACCTGGTTCCCGGAATCCAGTGGCCGCATCGCGAGCAACACCAGACGGATCTAGGAGTTTGGTTGCACCGTCCGCTTCGGACCATCGCCATGCAATATTACCGGGGACGTCCGTAAAATAAAGGCAGTCGCGTTGGCGGTCCCAGACGGGGCCTTCGCTCCAGCCATATCCTGATGCAAGCGACTCCAAAGGTGCGTTTGCGTCAATGAGGTCCAGTGCGGCCGGGTCAAAAACTTCGATATGCTCAGATGTGCGCACGACTCGGTTCGACATTGTTCCGCAGGCAGAGAGAAGAGCGGTGGCTGCTGCAGTCCCTAAAAAGGTGCGACGTGACTGGGTCATTTGATGCGGATTCCTGTTTCGATGGCGCTCGCTGGAATTCCAGTCGAGCGATCATGTGTGAGCGTGACGCTGGTCTTGCTACGGATATCTTCCGCGGATGCACCAATCATGAAATCAATCTGGCCGGGTTCGACCACCCAGCCTGAGCCAACACGATAGAGCGCGGTTTGATCTGGTGAGACTGTGAAGGAGACCTGGCGGCTCTCGCCAGCAGGAATGGAGACGCGCGTGAATCCTCGCAGTTCGTGTTTGGGTCTCGCGATGGTTGCCAATGGGTCACGCATGTAGAGTTGTACAACTTCGTCTGCGTCGACATCGCCGATGTTCGTGATCGTAGTGCTTAACTCGATCTGTCCATCCTCGAAAACGGAACTCTGGAGATCGCTATAGTCGAAACTGGAATAGCTGAGACCGTGACCAAACGGGAATAGTGGTGTGATTGGAATATCCATGAATCGGTTGGTGTCTTTCGACAGATCAGGGTCCGCTGGCCGTCCACCTGGATACTCCGAATATGTGTGAGGCACTGCACCGGTTCTGCGCGGGAACTCGATCGGCAACCTTCCTGCGGGTGAAGTGTTGCCCCAGACAACATCAGCCAACGCATTGCCAGCTTCGACGCCCAGCATCCATGTGTTCAGAACGGCGTCTGCAGCTGCCACTTCATCTTCAAGGGCCAATGGACGCCCCGTCACCAGGATGACTGTCACGGGCTTTCCTGTTGCGAATATGGCCTGAGCCAATTCCGACTGACTGGGTGGAAGCGCAATATCGGACCGACTGCGCGCTTCGCCAGAAAGATCAAAGTCTTCCCCAATGACCAAGAGTACCTGATCAGCATCCATCGCCGTATCGACTGCTTGTTGGATCGCTCCAGGGCTTTCGGACGAAGGATGCGTGCCGGCCGCATAGGTGACAGTCGTGCCGCTCGGCGCATTTCGTTGCAGGCCTTCCAGCAATGAAACCACGTCATCCGTCTTGCCTTGCGCACGCCATGAACCGAGCTGAGTCAATTTGTCTTCGGCCAACCCGCCAATCACAGCGATAGTTTGAGGTGAGCTGGAGAGGGGCAGGGTCTGCTTCTCATTCTTCAGGAGCACCATGGATTTGACGGCAGCATGGCGGGCGGCACGCCGGAATTCGTCTTTCAACAGAGTCGTCTTTTCACGTTCCGGGTTGTGATAGGCCATCGGCGTATCAAAAAGGCCAAGCCGCTCTTTTGTGGTAAGGATGCGCGCCACGGCGGCATCAAGATCATGCGCCAGACACGCATCAGACTGAACCGCAGCTTTGATTTTCGTTGGCAGGACCATGCTGGTCATGTCCATGTCTACGCCTGCCTGAAGTGCAAGCGTGCCAGCCTGCTCCTCTGTTTCGGCAACTCCATGATTGATCAATTCTGCTACAGCATTCCAGTCGGACACGATCATCCCATCGAAACCCCACTCTGCGCGCAACACGTCATCAATCAGGTATTCATTCGCCGTGGATGGGACGCCGGCGATGTCGTTGAATGCGGTCATCATTGAGCCAGTGCCAGCTTTCGTCGCGGCATAGAAAGGGGGAAGATAGACCTCCATCAGGCTCTGTTCGCTTATGTCAGCCGATCCGTAGTCCCGTCCACCAGTTGGGGCACCGTAGGCGCCGAAATGTTTCGTTGCGGCAAGAATGGTCGTTGAGTTGGAAAGGTCTTCCCCTTGATATCCTTGGACCTGAGCAACTGCCATTCGGGATCCCAGATATGGGTCGGCGCCTGCACCTTCCACGATGCGCCCCCAACGCGGGTCTCTGGAGATGTCGATCATCGGTGCAAACGTCCAATGAAGACCAGAGGCTGATGCTTCATCCGCTGAAATTCGGGCGGCTTTTTCCCAGAGCTCCGGCTCCCAGCTTGCTGCCATAGCCAAGGGGACCGGGAATATCGTGCGATAGCCGTGGACGACATCCATCGCGAACAGCAACGGGATGCCGAGCCGGCTCTCTTCGACAGCGACTTTTTGAAGCTCTCCAAGAGGCTCGGCGCCAGCGACATGGAGATAGGACCCAATTTCACCCCGGCGCACCTTTTCGAGTTCGTCCGACGTAAGTTTTGAATTGAGAGATTTGCTGCGCCCACCGGCAGCCTGGTTCAGCTGACCCAGTTTCTCGTCCAATGTCATCTGCGACACGAGCGATTGCACCCTCTGAGACGCATTCGTCAGACTTGGGTTTGGCGCGCACTTGGACTGAGATTCCTCCTCGATCGAAGTGGACGCGGCCCGCGACGGCGCGATCGAAGATGAAGCGCAAGCTGACGCAACAAGAGTGCCTGAGAGTAGAGCAAACAATAGCTTTGGGCGCGAGCCCGCTGACGCCTCGGTCATATATTCCTCCCCAGAATCTTCGCGTTTGTCGCGATTAAGTTAGCGCAATCATTGGGGTAGGCGCGAGCGATGTCAACGTTAACATTTGCGTGGTGAGCTGGTTGAGCGCGAGTAACGCCAAAGAGCTCAGGAGCAGTCGATCACTATGCTTTGACCAGTCCGATCTCGCGAAGACGTTCCATAAGGTAATCCTGCGCTGTGATCGCGGGCTGAGCCTTGCCACCTTCTGCGACGCACCCAGGCAGAGCTTCAATTAAATAGTCCTGATTGAAATGAAGGAAGAAGGGGGTGGAGTATCGCGGGAATCTCGCGCGCTCGGGTGAGGGATTCAGCACGCGATGGGTCGTGGATGGCAAGACGCCGCCCGTTAGTCTTTGCAGCATGTCTCCGCAATTGATAACCAGAGCTCCAGCGGGTGGGTTCACGTCGAGCCATTCGCCAGACCGGTGTAGTGCCTGAAGTCCGGCCTCCTCAGCACCCAGTAACAATGTGATGACGTTGATGTCTTCGTGAGCCCCTGCGCGGACCGTGCCTTCTGGTGGTGGGGTCTGCTGTGGTGGATAGTGGAGCAGGCGCAGGATTGAGTTACCAAAATTGACCTTGTCGTCGAACCAGTTCTCCGCGAGGCCAAGGTGCAGCGCAACACCCTCCAGAATCTCCCGCCCCATCTCGTCCAGTGCTGCAAAGAGTGCGCGGGTCGCGTCGTCGAATTCTGGAATTTCAGATACGCTCGGCGTGTCGGCCATCGTGTCGCGATAAGGGCTGTCATCCGGCAGGTCGCGCCCTGTATGCCAGAATTCCTTCAGGTCCGCGTGAGCATTGCCCTTGGCGTTCTCAGTTCCGAAAGCGGTGTATCCACGCTGGCCACCGCCTGCGCGGCCATCATAGGCCAGTTTGGTGGCGTCTGGCAGGGCAAAGAACGCCTTGGTGGCGTCCAGATTACGGTCGATAATGCCTTGGTCCACAGTATGGCCGGACACGACGGCAAACCCTGTCTCGCGGAAAGACTGGCAAAGCGCATCGCCGAAGGCCTTTTTATCGGTCTTGAATAGCTCGAACGGAATGGGTTTGAAATATTCGGTCATTGGATCAGGCACTTGCTGGAACTTGGCAGCGCAGACTACCACACCTCAAGATGCTCGCCATAGGTATCGACACCTGGAGCCGACCGAAGTGCACTCGCGCTAAGGCTCGGAACTCAGAAACAGTGCCAACAATCCTCCACGAAATCAGAAGGTTTCAGCCGAGAGATGGGTTCAATTCGACGGTCTGCTTTATGGGTTGAGCAAGACGGGTGGCGGAGAGGAAGGGATTCGAACCCTCGATACGCGTTAACGTATACGCCCTTAGCAGGGGCGCGCCTTCAGCCACTCGGCCACCTCTCCAGCGCGGAATACGGGGTCTAGAGAAACCCCAACATGATCGCAAGCCCCTGAGTTCGGTTGAGCGGTCAAATTCTTCGAGACAACGGTCGAATGAGGCATAGAACAGGCCCGTCTCAAGCGTTTCGAGCCTCAGCGCTTCAGCGAATTCAGCACATCGAATGGACTGCTGGCCTCACGCGACTTCTTGGCATGTGGTTCGACTTTATTGCGTGTGCGTTCCTTTGGACGGCTGGGCGCTTTTCGAGCCGCCTCTGTCGATGACTTCATGCTCAGGCTAATGCGCTTCTGGTCGATATCGATGTCCAGAACTCGCACGCGAACAATGTCGCCAGCTTTCACCACGTCTCGAGGGTTTTCGACGAAAGAATCCGAAAGCTGAGATATGTGGACGAGACCATCTTGGTGGACGCCGATATCCACGAAGGCGCCAAAGGCTGTCACATTGGTAACCACACCTTCGAGCTGCATTCCCTGGGACAGATCCTTGATTTCATTGACGCCGTCTTTGAAAGTTGCCGTTTGAAAATCCGGACGTGGGTCGCGTCCTGGCTTTTCGAGTTCGGCGATGACGTCTCGGACTGTGGGAACTCCGAAAGTTTCGTCTGCAAAATCTGCCGGGTTTATTTGTGAGAGGACGGATGTGTTGCCGATCAGTGACTTGATCGAGTTGCCAGTTGCTTTCGCGATACGCTCCACAAGCGGATAGGATTCGGGGTGGACCGCAGAACCATCAAGCGGGTCCGTGCCGCCGACAATCCGAAGAAAGCCAGCCGATTGCTCAAAGCTCTTGGCGCCCATCCGCGGAACCTTTTTCAATTGTTTCCGCGTCTTGAACGGACCGTTCTCGTTGCGAAATGCCACAATGTTTCCAGCAAGCGTTGCATTGAGTCCTGATACATGGGTGAGCAGGGGTGCTGAGGCGGTGTTCACGTCAACGCCGACCGCATTCACGCAATCCTCCACGACAGCCCCCAGTGAGCGGGTGAGCGCGCTCTGATCGACATCATGCTGGTATTGACCCACACCAATGGCCTTTGGCTCGATCTTGACCAATTCTGCGAGTGGATCCTGTAGGCGGCGGGCGATGGAGACTGCTCCGCGCAAGCTGACATCAAGCTCGGGGAACTCGTCTGCCGCGAGCTGGGACGCGGAGTAGACTGATGCGCCGGCTTCCGAAACCATCAGGCTCGCAAGTTTTAGGTCTGGTGTAGACTTTGCGAGATCACTGACCAAGGCGTCGGTCTCGCGCCCCGCCGTGCCATTTCCAACTCCAACCAGGTCTACGCGGTGGCGAGCCGCCAACTCCCTGAGAGTCTTGAGTGCGCCTTCGCGATCATTTCGTGGGGCATGAGGGTAGATCGTGGCAGTTTCGAGCAGTTTGCCCGTCGCATCGATAACGGCGATCTTGCACCCTGTTCGAATGCCCGGGTCAATGCCCATAACGGTTTTCTTGCCAGCGGGTGCCGCGAGAAGCAGGTCTCTGAGATTGCTGGAAAAAACTTGAATAGCTTCGGCTTCAGCTCTGGATTTCAAACGGGCGAGGGAGTCTGACGCGCCCGATTTTGCGAGTTTGGTTGACCAGGCTTTTTCAGCTGTCTCCTGCAACCATTTGGCGCCAGCGCTGCCGGACGCATTAATCCCGAACTCCTTGCAGATTCGGGTGATAACTTCGCGAGGCGTTTCTGCTTTTCGCGACTGGATACCGACACCAACTTTGAGAATACCTTCCTTTTCGCCGCGCAGCATGGCGAGCGCGCGATGGGATGGCATTTTTTCAAGCGGCTCAGCAAAGTCGGCATAGTCTCGAAACTTGTCCGCTTCTTTGCCTTTCACCAATCGGGAGCTCAGTTCGCCTGCTTTCCAAACCGATTCTCGAGCGTGTCGCGCGAGGTTCGGTGTTTCCGCCATGCGTTCAATCAGAATGTCACGCGCGCCTTCCAGTGCTGCAGCGCTTGAGATGACCTCTTTTGCTGGATCTACAAACGACGCAGCGAGGCGCTCTGGATTTCCCGCGCCGGCCAGGAGTTTTTCAGCGAGTGGCTCGAGCCCTTGTTCACGGGCGATTGTTGCTTTGGTTCGCCGTTTCGGTTTGTAGGGACGGTAGAGGTCTTCCAACTCCACTTTGGTTTCCGCGGACAAAAGCGCTCGCTCAAGCGCGGGCGTCAGTTTACCTTGATCCGAGATTGACGTGAGGATCGTTTCCCGGCGCGCTTGTAGCTCTGTGAGGTACTCATAGCGTTCAGCGAGTTTCCGCAATTGCGTATCGTCGAGACCACCGGTGCGCTCCTTGCGATATCTCGCAATGAACGGGATAGTCGCGCCTTCTTCGATCAGGGTAATTGTTGACTCAACCTGCGCCTCTCGCACGCCGAGATCACGCGCAATGATTTGGGCCAGCGGGAACGTGACGAAGGAGACTGATTGCTTGGCAGCTGGCATAAATGTTCGGCCTTTGCAGAGTTCGAAATTCGGGGAAGCGCATGATGTCTGAACACCAATTCGAAGTGTGCATCTTGAAGATCAAGGTTAATCAAATGTTGCCGAGAGTCGTCATGCCTCACATTCTCCGAGTGGGTGATCTCAACAACCCTAGACTTGCTGACCGATCGTGAGATGTGGCCAGGGCGGTCAGTTTTTGCGGATATCTCCAACCGGCGATGGCTTTATGATTCAAGCCAATCAGCGAGTGTAATTACAGTCCAAGCGCGGCAGTGCATGCAGCGGTTGTGCGCTCCACGATTTCCTTGCGATTTTCCAAACCGGTTTCGAAAACCAACTCGATTGCTGCATAGCCGAGTTCCACAACAAGCCGGCACCTGGTTTCGACCGCCTCTTTGGATGGAGCGAGACCGACTTCCACCATACGTGTGGCCAGGGCATTCGTGATCGCTTCGTGGGACTTTAGCCGAATTTCGCTAAGCGAAGGGATGGCACGCATACACACCATTATCGCATGACTGCCCACAAATGACGCGCTCACCTCGACAGATTCGTCTAGTGAGCGCCGAATAGTTTCGGCAATGGTTGTATTGCCCATGTCAAACGCTTTCAGATGTTGTTGCGTAACCACATTCTGCGCGTGCATGAAACGAGACGCCAATTCCTCCAGAATTGCGTACTTGTTTGGAAACCATCGATAAAATGCGGGCGGTGTCATGCCAGCTCGTTCGACAATTGCGTTTGAATTGAATCCCTCAATTCCGGATTCAGTCAGCAATTCCTGGGAGGCCGCCAGAATCTTCTCGTAAGTTTCTTTTGAGCGCGCTTGCTTTGGAACAGGCTTGTCGGAATTTGTTGGCACGGAACAATCTACTCTTGGTGATAACTTCGGAGTTACTTAGACTCTTCTGGGGGTTCGGCGAATTTTCAAGAGGATATCGCATTCTAGCGCCTCGATGCGCCTTTGAAGCAAGGATTTAAGCAGGTCGTTACAAGCAGCCAAATTGACTCAGAATAAGAGTAGCATAGGCTACCGTTTGGAGGAGCGTCATGAGATTATCAAGAAGATCCCTGCTGGTCGGCGGCGGTGTGGCAGCGGCAGCTGTTGGCGTACCAGCAGCGCAAAAGCTGCATTGGAATGGGAAGAACTTCGCACAAGAGGGGTATGATCCGTCGCTACCTGTCGCGCCGGATGGGCGCGTTGGCTGGATGAATTGGTCGGGCGCACAAAAAGCGACACCGCGCGACCTGGTGTTGCCTGTAAACGAAAACGAGCTTGCCGCGTTTGTCCGCGACAGCCCGCACCGCGTCAGACCCGCAGGCAGCGGGCATTCTTTCACGGCTTTGGCTCCAACGGATGGCTACATCCTGCAGACCAATTATCTGAGTGGCCTCAAGGCATTCGACGATCAGACAGGGGAGGCGACGTTTGGCTCTGGCACGCTTATCTTTGAGGCTTGCCAAGCTTTGGCCGAGAGAGGCCGGGCTTTCGACAATCTGCCAGATGTGGATGTGCAGACGCTTGCAGGCGCATTTTCAACGGCGACGCACGGAACCGGCGAAAACTTGCCGGCGCTCCATGACAACATCACCGCATTTCGCATTGTGTCGCCGAATGGCGACGTTCTGAATGTTTCAAGAGAAATCACCCCTGAGCTTTTTGAAGCGGGGAAGGTGTCCCTCGGCGCACTCGGCGTGATCACCGAGTACAAGCTGCGAACTGTCCCGGCTTTCAAGTTGCGTCGCCAGGCAATTGTCGAAAAAATTGATGATCTGCTCGACACTATTGAGGAACGCGCAGCACGCCATCGGAATTTCGAGTTCTTCTATCTGCCTGGTACCGGTTTGGCGCTGTCGATCACGCACGACGAAACCGACAAGCCGGTGACGGAAGCTGCGGAGAGCGATGATGACGAGACGATGGACGCGTTGAAACAATTGAGGGACCAACTGGGTTGGGCGCCTTGGCTCAGGAAGCGGATTGCCCAAGCAAACCTGCCCACAGGACTCATTGAGGATTATGTTGGATGGTCACACGAATTGTTGGCGACCACTCGGCCGATCCGGTTCAACGAAATGGAGTTCCATCTTCCGCGTCAGGAAGGCCCCCGTACTGTAAAGGACGTCGTTCGAATGCTGGATCGAAAAGGCGAGGCTTATTGGCCGGTTGAGTATCGTCACATCGCCTCCGACAGCGCATGGCTCAGCCCTTTTCAAGGAGGTCCCCGGGCGTCGATTGCCATTCATGCTGCTGCGGACGAACGCTACGGCTATTTTTTCAAAGACTTTCAACCCTTGTATCTGGCCCGTGGCGGGCGGCCGCATTGGGGCAAGCATCATTCCCTGGGATATGAAGATTTTGCGAGCCTGTATCCGGCCTTTGAACAGTTCAGAGCCTTGAGAAGAGAGCTCGATCCCAATGGAAAGTTCTTGAACCCGCATCTAGCGAATATCTTTGGGGAACAGTTTGATGCCTGAAGGTGAAAGACGTTTCTCTGTCAGCAGACGTCAGCTGATAATTGCAGGTGTGGGTGTAGTAGGGGTGGCAGGTATGACACAGCGACCAAGGGACAAGAGTGGGCGCCGAGAAAAATACTTCCTCGATATGCAGGATGCTTTGGCAAGGGAAGGCATTGGCACGCCCACACTGGTCATAGATCTGGAGCGGCTTGATGCGAATATCGATACGTTGCTGACTCATCTCCCCAATGGGATGGGATACCGAATAGTCGCAAAGTCACTGCCATCACTTGATCTGTTATCGCACATTTGCAATCGAACTGGGACTGACCGGCTGATGACATTTAATCAGCCAATGCTGAACGCTTTGAGTGCACATATGCCGGATGCGGATCAGCTGCTCGGTAAGCCGCTGCCCATAGCGGCGGTTAGGACATATTTCTCCGAACTCCCGCCGGAGAATGGGGCTGCAGCTGATCAGGTGCAATGGCTTATAGATACTCCAGTTCGTCTGGAGCAGTATCGCGAGCTTGCAAGCGGACTAGATCGTACCTTTCGGATCAATCTGGAAATAGATGTCGGGTTGCACAGAGGCGGCTTTACGCCAGGCGAGGAGTTACGCCGAACTTTGGAGGTGCTAAAGGCCGATCCAAGTTTGAGTTTCTCAGGATTCATGGGCTACGAACCGCATCTACCGTCTTTGCCCACTACTTTGGGCTGGCGAGATCGTGCTAAGCGAGCCGCATGGGAGACATATAGCAACTGTCTCAGCTTGGCGGCTGAAGTATTTTCGGGTGATGAGTTGGCAGCGATTACTCGAAACGCCGCTGGCAGCCCTACCTACCGCTATTATCAGGACACGTCCCTGGCGAATGAAGTGTCTGCAGGGTCGTGTTTGGTGAAGCCAACGCACTTTGACACGGATTTGCTTGAGCCGCATTTGCCGGCAAGTTTTATTGCGACACCCGTTGTGAAATCACTCGATCGGACTGTGCTGCCGGGTCTGGAGTTTGCTGAAGGTATCCAGCGTTCGTGGAACCCGAATAGTGCCAAAACAGTGTTCATTTATGGCGGCCACTGGTTGGCTGATCCGGTCGACCCGCCGGGACTGGAATATAATTCGACTTTCGGCCGATCCTCTAATCAGGAAATGTTGAATGGTGGATCAGATTTGGAAATTTCACCGGACGAATTTGTGTTTTTCAGGCCTCATCAGAGCGAGGCGGTATTTTTGCAGTTTGGAGATATCGCGGTCTATTCGAATGGTAAAATTGTCGAGCGATGGCCGGTTTTCGAAGCATCTGCCTGATCAGACAGAACCGGCCGCTTCGTATTCTGATTTCAATCGGGCAATGATCTTTGCAGCAGGTTCAATTTGACGGACGCTGCCAACACCATGGCCCGCTGACCAAACATCGCGCCAAGCCTTGATCTTGCTGTCTGAGTTCGACAAATCCATTGATGCCGCTTTGGCGGGACCACCGTAGTTCACGCCCATCTTATCCAGGCTTTGCTTTAAATAGTTCGCATACGCGCCGGTCAGTGAATTGCTCAATACCAGATCATTGTAGGTCGCAGCGACGAGCATTTCCCGGTATTCTGGTGTAGCTAGACTTTCCTCGGCCGCAATGAAGCTCGTGCCAATGTAGCAAAGGTCAACTCCCAGAACTTCTGCTGCTCGGATTGCGCGCCCGGTCCCGATTGAACCGGCCAGTATGACGATGCCGTCGAAGAACTCACGGACGGCTGGCACAAAGGCAAAACCGGCCATTGCCCCGGTGTGCCCGCCAGCACCCGCGGAAACCAATGCCATGCCATCCACGCCTTTCTCGGCGGCTTTGCGGGCATGGTCGAGGCTGTTGACGTCGGCGATGACAAGTCCGCCATATTCATGGACCACATCCAAAACAGGGTCTGGTCCCCCCAAGGCGGTGATGACGATCTTGGGTTTATGGTTTCGGATCAGGTCAATTTCGTCGGCGAGACGATCATATGACCGGTGGGTTGTCAGGTTGACGGCATATGGCGCCGCTTCCTCTCCCAGTGTGCGTCCAAGATTATCCAGCCACTCGTCAAGTGTTGCGATCGTGCGCGCATTGGGAAACGGAAACGCCCCGATAACGCCATTGTTGCAGGTTTCCTTGACTAGGTCAGGACCGGACACCAAAAACATGGGTGCCGAAATCGCGGGAATAGTCAGCTTGCTGGTTATGCCCGCAAGGGTCTCCGATGCTGGTCGCACCATCACTTTCACCTCTTTTGTGCTGCCGAAAGTAGAGCGGAGTTATTCGGCGGTACCGATGACAAAGGAGCAGTTCGTGGTTCCTGAACCACCCACGTTGAAGGTTGCCATTGTCCGTGCTCCCTCAACCTGATTGTCGCCCGCTTGATCTGTTACCTGGCGGTATGAATCCAGCATCATCCGTACACCTGTCGCTCCCACGGGGTGGCCGAGCCCGATGAGGCCGCCGGATGGATTGACGGGGATCGACCCGTCCATGGCAATTCGGCCATCTTCAATGGCTTTCCAGGCTTCGCCGGGCGCTGTAATTCCAAAATGTTCGATAGCCATGTACTCGGTGATCGAGAAGCAATCATGCGTTTCAATTGCGTCGACTTCTTCAACCCCGGAAATGCCAGCTCGTGCGTAAGCGTCGGTAATTGCTTTTCGTGTCCAAGGTAGAACGTAGTCCTGATCGCGGCTTTCTTCGAGTTTCGTTTCCATCATGAGCGGCGCGGTCGTATGACCCCATCCTCGTATTACGGCAAGCTCCTCAATATCAATATCGCGTTCTTTTGCGTACTGTTGAGCGCGTTCTTCCGAAGCGAGGAAAACGACTGCGGCGCCGTCTGTGACCTGACCGCAGTCCTGCCGGCGCATCCAGCCGTCAATAACTGGATTGGCCTCATCGTCAGCTGTGAAGCTTTTGTCCGTGAACTTCCAGTTCCGTGCTTGCGAGTTTGGATTGCGACGGCCGTTCTCGAAATTGATTTTCGAAATGCCCATCAAGTGGTCATAGTTCAGTCCGTAGCGACGCTCATATTCGTCGCAAAGGTCAGAGAACATCGCTGGCCACACATATTTGCGGCCTTGTGCCTCACGGCCGACCCAGGCAGCCGCGCCCAAATTCTTCGCAGCTTGATCACCATGAACGTTTCGCATCATCTCAATACCGGCAACACAAGCGAGACCGTAGCGGCCGCTTTGAATGTCTGACATGGCCGCAAGAATTGCGAGCGATCCCGATGCGCAAGCCCCTTCATGACGTGAGGCAGGCATGCCCGAGAAATCGGGATGTACGTGGCCGAAATACCCGCCCAGCATGCCTTGGCCGGTAAACAGTTCGGCTACGAAGTTCCCGACATGTCCAACATCCACGTCTTTTGGGTCCAGTCCTGTTTTCTCGAGAGCTTTCAGTACTGTATCAGAAAACAGATCGAACAGGCTCTTGTTGTCGCGGGTCCAATTTAGCGAGAAGTCGCTTTGAGTGCCGCCGAGAATGTAGACTGGTGCCGTCATGGTGCGTTTCCTTTGGTGTCGTGTCAGTGAAAGGCTGACCTGTCCCTTATAATTACGTTTTATACTGTAACGAGTTCGTCGCGATTTGCCCACGTCGCATGCGTGCCGCTTGAGATGCGGTGCGGTAGTATAATGCGACAGACGGGTCCTGCTGATACGTTCTGCGCATCCACAAGAATGCACTCCGACCTGTCATTGACCGTATCGATGATGAACGAGATCAGATAGCCGTCATCTTCAGACTTTGCGTTGATGCGCGGTACAAACGGAGACTCGCTTGCGTAGCGTCCGTCTTCCAGCATGTAGGCGTCGGAATCTCCCGTTTCCATGTCATGTTTCACCAATCCATTGAAAAGGAACCAGCCTGGCTTTGTCGTGGTGGAATAGAGATAGCGCGATTTGATGCCCGCATAGTTCTGGTTGAACGAGCCGAACTCCAGAATGCGATCATCGAGACGTTCTTCAGTCGTCTTGCCCGTATCGAGATTAAATCGCCAACGGTGAAGTTTCGGTTTGAAAGAGTGCTCGTCTATGTTTGCGAGCAATTTACCGAATTTCTTGTCCAGACCCGGAACGTCCAGAGGGGCGGGGTCTGGATCATCCTGGAAGTATCCGTCCAGCACAATCTCATTTCCCTCTTCCCACGCATTCATCCAGTGAAGCACATAAGTGGGAGCGGCTTCGAACCACCGAATCTCGCTGGGATTTCCAAACCGAGGTACAATGGCAAATCGGGTCGGTAAATCAGGATAATACTGATTGGCGTGAATGCCTTTCTTTAGCAGGTCGGGGTTCCAAAAGAGCGGCAGATCCACCAGGATCGAATAATTCTGGGTGAAGGCCATATCGTGCGGAAGGCGCGCGCCGGGCAACTCGATGGGAATATAGTGCTTTAGCTTCTGGTCTGCTCCGACCACGCCGTAATGCATGTAAGGTGCCTCTTTTCCGTAGTTGAAAAAGAGCAGGTCCCCAGTTGCGAGGTCGACTTTTGGGTGGGCTGAAATTCCTCCCTCGGGAACCCAGTCGGCGGTGCCTGTCGTTTCTAGCGTTTCCGGATCCAGAATGTAGCCATCGCCGCACATATAGAATGTCGACAATATGTTCCCACCATGAACCACAACATCAGTGGATGATGAGTCTTTCATTCGCCCCCGAGCGCCCCATCCTTCGCGTTCGGATTTCGCAGGATTGCCCGCGATTCCTGTCCATAGGGCATGGCCAGCTTCCTGTTCAGCCTTTAGACCTTTGGTCTGCACGAGCCTGTTCGAGTACTTGGCCTGTCCATTATGGAAAGACATGGCATGGATCATGCCATCGCCGTCAAACGGATGGTAAATGCCGATGGCATCACGGACAGGGTTCTCCGTGTTGCGGACATAGATCCCGGAAATATCTTTTGGAATTTCTCCGATGACTTCCATGTCCACCGCATCCACTTCCTCGCGGCAGGGGGACCATGCGCCGTTGAGGTAAGGATGCTCGTTCGGTGAAATTTTGAATTCAATATTGTTTTTGTAAAGAATAGTCATCGTTGATGTCCGCTATTGGGCTTATTGAGCTACGCGCTGCGCCATGGACTCCGCGAGTCCGTGAGGGTCACGGGCAAGAAATGCGCGTACAGATACCGCGTGTGGATCGGTGTCATGCTCGTTGATGTTGTTCTCGACGGCTATAATCCCAGCCTTGCCAATATCTCGCGGCAGAGCCTGTTTCATATTCTTGATATGAGCAGCCATGCGCGTTTTTACGGAGCCAACAATCAAAGCGGCTACGTGGATGTTTTTTGAGCGAAGTTCTGCGCGCATGCAGTCCGAAGCAGCCCGCATGGCGAACTTGGACGGACTGTATCCTCCCATATTCGGCACTGCGACAATGCCGCCCGCGGATAGAACGTTTACAATCGCACCACCACCATTGCTCTCAATGATTGGAGCGAATGCTCTGCACATGGACATCGTACCAAAGAAATTCACTTCCATTTCGGAGCGCATGTCATCCATGGTCGGGGCGGTCATGAGTGTGGTCATGTGAAACACACCGGCATTGTTCACAAGTAATGTCACGTCCTGAGCCTTCTCAGCGGCCGCCGCAACGTGTTCTGGATCGCTTATGTCAAGTTGGATGATCTCGACCTTGTCGCCGTAATCGGCATACGACTCTGGAATATCGGCCGGATTTCGCGAACCGACATATACCTTTCTTGCGCCCGCATCGATGAGTTCTTCGACGAACCCTTGCCCGATGCCGCGGTTTCCGCCGGTGACCAATGCCGTGCAGCCTTCGACTTTCATTGTGTTTCCTTTCCTGTCTCGTCAATGCGGCCCTTTTGATGCTCTGCATTAACGAGTGCCTGACACTTCTGGTGAAGAGCGGCCTTGTTCCCTGTTGACTTTGATTGGATCAGACCGTCCTGTTGTAGTCAATTGTAAAAACATACCCAGTATAGATATTCAAGCGGAGGACCCATGTTGACCAAGAGTAAACCGGCTAAGCCGGCGTTCAGAAAAGTGAAGTTTCCTGCGGTCGATCTAGACATCGAGACCCGCGCCGACGGAACGATGCTCATGTCGACAAAGGACGAATTGGAGCTGATTGCGCCGAATGTGGCTGTCGGGTTGATGGCGTCTGCACAGAAATGGTCAGACCGAATTGCGATGGCTGAGCGCGATTCGTCCGGTGAGTGGGCTACCAAGACTTACGCAGAGTTTGTTGGTAACGTCCGATCCTGCGCTCAATGGTTGCTGGATTCCGGAGCGACGGCGGAAACGCCGCTCATGATTGTTTCTGGAAACTCAGTGGCGCATGCAACCATGAGATTTGCCGCGCTGTTCGCGGGAATACCAATTGCGCCTGTCAGCGAGAACTATGCCCTGCTTGGCGCCAGTACTGATTTTGCACGCATGAGGCATGCGGCAAACATCGTACAGCCAGAGTTTGTGTTTGCGGAGGGATCACCACATGTCGCGGCCGCGCGTGCGTGTCTGCCGAACGCTCAGATTGTTACTTGCGATCCGGCAGCTATTGAGGACGGCGCAGTAGATTTCGCGGAATTGTGCGCAGGACAGTCCACGCATGCAGTTGATGAAGCGATTGAGAAAATCACGCCTGAAACGCATGCCGCGTACATGCTGACGTCCGGATCCACTGGGATGCCAAAGGCCGTGGTTCAGACTCATGAAATGATGATGGTGTGCGTGTCGCAGAGTTGGTGGGCAATGAAAGATACGGGCACCTGGGACCGCACCATTCTTGAATGGTTGCCCTGGAGCCATGTGTCCGGTCTTTATGTGTCAATCGCCTCGGCGCTTGTCGGCGGATCCTATTATGTTGACGAAGGGCGCCCAATGCCGGGGCGGTTTGAGGCAACGCTTCGGAACATCCGCGACCTGGAGCTCACCACGTTTACAAGCGTGCCAGTTGGCTACGCGATGCTCGTGGAAGAGTTGGAGAACGATTCCGACCTTCGCGACCACTTCTTTTCGAAGATGCAGGTTTTGGTCTTCGGGGGCGCGGGGTTGCCCCAGCCCGTCCATGACCGGCTTCAGGCGCTCGCTGTAGAAGCAACGGGTCATCGTATTCTCATCTCATCAGGATACGGTGCAACGGAGACTACGTCCGGGTGTATGTTTATTTACTTCGAGACGGACCAAGTCGGTATAGGCCTGCCATTGTCAGGCGTGACATTGAAACTTGTTCCGATGGGTGATCGCTATGAGCTGCGGATGAAAGGCCCTTGCGTGATGTCTGGCTACTTGCGGCAACCGGATGCCGCGGCGAGGTCATTTGACGAAGAGGGATTTTATAGCATCGGAGATGCTGCCGAGTTTGCTGACCCAAACGACCCTACGCGAGGTTTGTTGTTCGGTGGCCGATTGTCAGAGGATTTCAAATTGAGTACCGGAACGTGGGTCACGGGTGGATCTCTGCGTGCCGCTCTGGTTCGTGATCTCGCGCCATACGTTGCGGATGCATTGGTGTGCGGTGAGGGATATGATCGGATCGGAATTCTTGCCTGGCCAACGCCGGCAGGCCTTTCGGCCACTCAGCAAGATCTCGTTGAGGCGATTGAGCGGTTCAACAAGTCGGCGAAGGGGTCAAGTGAACGTGTTTGCCGATTTGCTTTCTTGAGCGAGCCGCCGGACATGGGAGCTGGAGAAGTGTCAGATAAGGGATCAATCAATCAGGCGCTGGCGATACGTCGGAGAAAGGAAACGGTTGAGTGGTTGTATTCTGACCCTGTTCCTTCCGACGTGTTGAGCTTTTAAGACATCCAGAGGCGGCGGCTCAGAATGCCGCCGCCTCCGCTGAGTTATCGTGCAGGCGGTCGAGGTAGAAAGCCGCTGACTCTGCGGCGGTAATCTTCGTAATCTGGATAGCGCCGAGACATCGATCGTTCCAGCAGGGCTTTTCCCGACAAATTGTACAGAAAATGGATCATCAGCAGTGGGCTTAGTATTGTCAGGAAGCCCCACTGGCTTTCAAGAGCGACTAACGTCAGACCAGTCCAGACTGCGGCATCTCCAAAGTAATTCGGGTGGCGGGTCCATGACCACAAGCCGCGATCCATCAGCTTGCCTTTGTTCTCTGGATTCTTTTTGAACTGTCTGAGTTGATGGTCGCCTACAGCTTCAAACAACAGGCCGATGACGAAGATCGTAATTCCGAGATAGGCAATGATGCCGAGCTCGCCCTCCGGGAACAGTAGCCACTCGGAGAATCCAAACTGACCTATCTGTACGGGGAGGGACACAAAGAATGAGATGCAGCACTGCAAAACGAAAACGTGCGTTAGGCTGCGCATGACGAAGGGGCCGTCACCGCCGGCTTTCTCGCGCATCCTGACGTATCTGAAGTCTTCTCCGTGGCCGACATTGCGGATGCCGAGGTACAGTCCCAGTCGAAGTCCCCAGATCAATACAAGTGTCGTGATCAAAGTGGCGCGCAATGAGTGCGATTCGGTTTGCAGCCATGTTGTGGCAGCAGGAAGCGCGCAGGCGGGCCCCCAGAAAATGTCAACAATGCTTGCATTTTTAATTTTTACACTGATGGCCCAAAGCGCAACGAATGCTGTGAGTGATATGCCAAAATTGACTAGAATGATCTGTAGCAAGGACGTTCCCCCTCCGAATAATTTGTTCTGTTCGTTATCCGCATTTTCACCCATTTCTATGTGAGTGAAAAGAAGCTTGCAATATAAAACCTATTCTTGGTGGTGGTATTGGTTCTCTCATGTTCACTGCTGGTGACGCTAAGGAAGCAGTTGAAGTAGGCCGTTGAATTGCGCTAACGGTATGGATACGCAAGTCAATGCTGAGGGGAGGTGAGAATTTCTTCCCGGAGGGATACATGGAAGACGTCTACATATTCGAAGCGCTTCGTACGCCGCGCGGTCGAGGTCGCCCAGATGGAGGTTTGCACTCTGTCACTCCGGAAGCGTTAATCGCGGTATTGGTCGACGAACTTGTGAGCCGTACCTCCCCAGACATGCGTGCAAGTGTGTCCAGATTGGTCTTGGGTTGTGTGGGGCAGGTTGGCGCGCAAGGTGGGCATATCGCGCATCTTGCAAAAGCCGAGTCTGGGCTTCTGGGGAATGTTGTTACCCGAACCGTGAACAATTACTGCGTATCAGGATTGTCCGCCATTGGGGATACGTTTCTTGCGGCCAGGGCTGGCGAAAATGGTCTCATGTTGGCTGGAGGTGTGGAAATGCTCTCAAAGGTGCCATTTCTAGCCGATAATGCCCCTGTGTATGCCGATGCTGCGCGATCTGAGGCGCTGGGGTGGCTGGCTCCGATCCTTGGTGCGGAGTTACTTGCAAGTCAAAAGGGGTATTCGAAAAGAGAATTGGACGAAGTCACTTTACGGTCTCACAATCGCGCGGCAGCCGCATGGGACAGTGGGCGCTATAACAAAAGCGTGGTTCCGGTCAGAGGCTCAAATGGCGAAGTTCTTTGTGCTCGTGACGAGTGGATAAATGGCGAACTGACTATGGAGCATTTGGAGCAACGCAAGCCAGCGTTCGCCTCGCTCGGTAGGGGTTTGGCGCAGACGATGATGCTGAAACAGCATCCGGAACTCTCTGAAATCAGCTATGTGCACTCGGTCGCGAATACGCCGGGACTCTCTGACGGAGCGGCGCTCGCGCTGATGGGCGGGACTGAGGCAAAGCAAAAGAGTGGCCTGACCCCTAAAGCCCGCATTCTGTCCTTTGCAGAAGTGACTTGTCATCCGATTGATCAATTCGATGCCGGTCCAATGGCTATGGAAAAAGCCTTGGCGAATGCTGGCCTCCAACTCAACGACCTGGATCTGATTGAGTACATGGAGGCTTTTGCTGCGCCGCCTTTGGCATTTGAGCGCGAGTACAATCCGGACATGGACAAGGTGAATGTTAATGGGGGACATCTCGCGATGGGCCACCCGATGGGAGCAACAGGCGCCATCCTAACAGCAAATCTGTTACATGAATTAGTTCGTCGTGATGATGAACTTGGAATGGTTGTCGCCCTTGCCGGCGGTGGAATCGGAAGTGCGCTGATCATTGAGCGCGTGTGATCCTGCATTGATCTGAACTCGTTCCACTGGAGGAAAACGTGGCCGAAAAACGTGTTGTCTTGATAACCGGCGGCGGCAAAGGATTGGGAAGAGCTTTTGCGTTGGATCTGGCGAAGCGTGGTGCAAGGGTCGTAGTGAACAATCGTGTTCGCGAGGGGCAGCCGGATTCTGCCGCGCACGTCGTGCAAGAGATTGCGGCAGCCGGGGGCAATGGGATCGTCGAGACTAGCGACGTGACGGATGATGGTGCTGCCGAACGCATGGTGGAGCGCGCGCTGCAAACCTATGGGCGTCTTGATGGTATTATCTTCAACGCGGGCATCACAGGTGACGCTAAACGTTTCGTGGATATGGACGCGGCGAATTTTGACCTGGTGATGGCGACCAACTTCGCGTCCGTGGTTCGGTTGACCCGGCACGCGCTTCCGACCCTCAGAAAATCTCCTTCGGCTCGGCTCGTTTATGTTTCTTCGAGTGCAGGCCTGTACGGTGTTCGAGGTCGTTCGCCGTATGCATCATCCAAGGGGGCTTTGCAGGCCTTTGCTTTGAACATGGCGATAGAAGAGGCGCGCAACGGTTGTCGAACCAACATCGTATTGCCTTATGCGCTGACACAAATGACCCGAGGGACCGAGGCGTCAGAGGGTGATCATGCGTTGAGTGCAGACAAGGTTGCGCCTTTTGTCAGCTGGCTGGCGAGCGAAGATTGCCATTTGAATGGAACCGTTTGGACCGCCGGTGCTGGACTGGTGAGACAGGTGCGCACTCTGGAAACCGTAGGAGCAATGCTGCCAAGCGACGGAGATATTAAGTCTTGGTACTTGGAAAACCGGGAAAAGTTGGATGAACTCGATGCATCGTCTCCCCGCACCAAACATGCCGAGCACGCTTTTGAGCAATTCATGCAAGCAGCAGCAGCGAAAACTCATCAGTGATTAAGGTATTGATATGATAGTCACTAGCGCCTAGGTCTGACTTGTTGTCCGCTCGTTATTGTTCGTAATTGTTCGCGTTCTGGGCACTAAGTTTACTCTTGGGCCGGTCTGTTCCGGCCGGAAAGGCGCCAGCGACTGAGGCATGATTGCTGAAGGTTCCAAGTCTGATAACTCGAGGCCCATGATCCGGACCTGCTCGATCTGGCGGGCTTTGGAAGTCGTTGGGGATACTCCGACACTGCTTATTCTTGAGGCGATCTGGTTCGGTCAGAGGCGTTTTGACGCCATTCGGAAAAATTCCGGCCTGCAGAAGGCACTAATTTCGAACCGGTTGAAGAAATTGACTGAGGCAAACCTACTACGAAAGCAGGCCTACACGGATTCGCCGCCGAGGTTTAACTACGTACTTACCGACAAGGGGTTGGCGCTCTACTGGACCTCTTTGATGCTCCTGCGCTGGGAGCAACGCTGGGCGACGCAGGAAAAGGCGGTCGTTCCGAAACTAACACATAGCAAATGTGGGCATGTCACCACGCCTGAGCCTCTTTGCGGGCATTGCCAGCAGGTTATCAATGCGCGTGATGTGAACTGGGAGCAGGGGCCGGGCGTGGGGCTTATGGCGCCAATCTACAGTCGTCGCCGGCAACGCCGCGATGCCGATCAACCCGCGAGAGAGTCGCTACTTTTTACAGCATCGGCCGAATTGATGGGAGACAGGTGGGCTGGGCTCATCCTCCGGTCTATCTTCACGCACCTTCGAAAGTTCGATGAGATCCTGAAAGACACGGCGATTGCGTCAAACATACTATCTGATCGGTTGAGCTGGTTGGAGGAAACCGGCATCATCATTCCTCATAAGTACCAGGATAATCCTGAACGTTTTGAATACCTTCTCACCGAGAAGGGCTTGGATTATTACCCTGTGCTGGTGATGCTGCAGAAGTGGGGCGATACGTATTATGCCTCTCCTGAAGGGGCTCCGGTTATTCTTCGCCACAAACTCTGCGGTAATCCTCTTGATGCCTATGTCGGTTGTTCAGACTGTCTGGAGCCGATGTTGCCTCATGAGGTGACGTATGAATTGGTCGAGAAAAACAATTCCTGAGTAAATCGTACTATAGACTTTCATAACAAAACCCACCATTGTGGCTCTGAAGTATCCAGATCGGATCAAGAGAAGGGTGACGGATTATGAATGGTGGGTCCAGGCAGTACAAAGTCATTCAATGGGCTACGGGCGCGATGGGAAAGTCGTGCCTGCGTGCCATCATTGACCGGCCCGATCTGCATCTGGTCGGTTTGTATGTGTACAGTCCGAAGAAGTCCGGTTCCGATGCCGGCAAGATTGCAAATCGTCCTGAAACTGGAATTCTGGCTTCAAATGACATTGAGGATATTGTCGCGCTGGATGCGGATCTTGTGGTTCACGCTGCGCGTCTAGGTGCTACGCATGACAGTCACGATGATGACATTGTGAGACTGCTAAAGTCAGGAAAAAATGTACTTAGTATCAATGGAAACACGTTCTATCCGAATTGGTCGAAAGCGCGGCGAGACAAACTCCAAGCAGCTTGCGAGGAGGGTGGCGTCAGTTTTGCAGGAACAGGATTGAATCCAGGCTTCGCAGCTGAGCGCTTACTCGTTACCGCAACGAGCGTTTGCTCCGCCGTATCGTCGGTGTCCCTCAGCGAAGTGGTTCTAACCGACGAAATCGCGAGCCCTGAATACGTTTTTGATTTGCTGGGTTTCGGAAAAGAAGTCGGTTCGGTGGACATGAACAGCGACGAATGGGCGCCGGCGCAAACACTGAATGCAATGTTCGAGGATGTTGTCGCGTCGGTTGCACACTCCTTGGGCTGGCAACTGGACGAGATAAAGAGAAAACATCGTATGCTGCCTTCTGGTCGTGATCTCGAAGTTCGTGCTGGTAAAATCCGCAAGGGGACTGCCAGTCATATAGATTGGCGCTGGAGAGGCATGATTGGCGGAGAAGAGAAAGTCTTGTTGTCCATTGCGTGGGCGATGAATGATGAGCATGTCAACGGTGGTGACAAAGACTTGTGGAAGCTCGAGGTTAAGGGAATCCCCAACGTAGCGATTTCATTTGGGGTCGAGCGCCCTGAAGGTATCCCGGGCCGCACAAGCGCGGAACAGATGGCCGTTGCGGGTACTGTGGTCAACGCTATTCCAACGCTCATAGAGGCACCTGCTGGTCTCGTGTCATTGCCTTTAGCGACGCCATTTGAGGTGCTTGGTTGAAAGGAACTCTCGAGGTGCGAAAAACACGCGCTGAGCCCATCTATTTATAAACGTACACGGCAGTTGTGCGAGCTATCGGGGAGAAGAAAATATGCAAATCACACCACAGGCGCGTCTGGATGAATACAGATCAAGAGGATGGTGGGGTAAGCGGACAATCGACGATCTGTTAAAGGAAGCGGTATCTAGCTGCGGCGATCAGTTGGCGTTGGTAGACCCTTCCAATAGGGTCCTTTTGCTGGGAGACGAGCCACAGCGTTTAACATTTCACGAAGTGGATCAGAGTGTTGATGCGATGGCCAAGGCTTTTGTGTCCGCTGGTGTTGGTCGTGATGATGTCGTGCTCACCCAATTGCCCAACATTGTTGAGGGTGTTCTCGCTTTTCTCGCATGTGCGCGAATTGGTGCAATACTCAGTCCGGTTGCGATGGCATTTCGAAAACATGAATTGACGTCGGTGATCAAGCAACTGGAGCCATCTTTGGTTTTGACCGTGAGAGACTTTCACGGATGCGATCACGCCAAACAGATGAAAGAGCTTTCAGATCAAGGAGTATATGACGGCCCTGTTATTTGTGTTGGGGAAGGCGAGATTTTTCAGTCCCTGGAAAGTGCACAATCGGCGGCTGTAAATGTTCAGCTGGCGGATCCAGAATTGCATTCGGGAGAAGTTGCGACGATTTGCTGGACGTCCGGGACAGAAGCGGACCCAAAGGGCGTGCCGCGGCATCATGCGCATTGGGTATTTAATGGTGAGTGCATGGTTGAAGCAGCCATGTTGGGCGAGGGGGATCGAATTCTAAACCCCTTTCCGCTTATCAACATCGCGGCGTTTGGAGGAATGGTTGTCCCTTGGTTGCTTTGCCGTGGTTGTCTGGTGCAACACCATCCATTCGATTTGGCGATCTTTCTGCAACAGTTTCAAGCGGAAGGGATTAACTACACGGTCGCGCCCCCTGCGATTTTGACGATGTTGTTGAAGAAACCGGAATTGCTGAACGGCATTGATTTCGGACAAGTCAAATGTATTGCCTCCGGATCAGCGCCGCTACCTCCCTTCATGGTGAAAGCGTGGCAGGAGCAGTACAGCGTGTCTATCATGAACGTATTCGGATCGAACGAGGGATGTTCTCTTATTTCAACGCCCGTTGTTGTGGGTGATCCTGAGATGCGCGCGGCTCTGTTTCCAAGGTTTGGCGTGCCCGGGCTGGAGTGGGAGATGGACTTTCCAAAACGCATAAGAACACGCTTGGTAGACTTGGAGACCGGAGAAGACATCAGCGGGCCCGGCATGCCTGGAGAGTTGCGTATTGATGGGGCGATGGTGTTTGATGGATACTGGAACAATGCTGAGCTGACAGCGCAAGCATTCGATGATCAGGGCTATTTCAAGACTGGCGATTTGTTCGAAATTTCGACAGCAGAGGGTGGCCGTTTCTATCAATTCGTTGGCAGGTCCAAGGAAATCATCATCCGGGGCGGGGTGAACATTTCTCCGGCTGAACTGGATAGTCTTATCGAGAGCCACCCCGCCGTGAAGGAAGCTGCCTGCGCAGCTTATCCGGACGATCGGCTGGGGGAGCGCGTCTGCGCTGTGGTGGTTACCCAGCCAGATGCGGATATCGACTTGGAGATCCTGGTGGATTTTTTGAAGTCAAAAGAAATCTCCGTGTACAAGTTACCAGAGAAGCTGATTGTTGTTCCGAGTTTGCCGCGCAACCCACTAGGAAAAGTTCTGCGCCGGGATCTATCTGAAATAGCATCCCGCGACTGATTATCATCAAAATTCTGCTTTTAGGTTTCGTTTAGCAATTTAAGCGAGCCGTTCGCTTCTGACATAATTAAGCGAATATACTTGCGATATCGAAAAAACTAGTAACTTGCATTGACAAACCCACTGGTGCTGTTTAGCAATTTCGTATGGCTAGAACCGGTCACCTAGACACCGGTCAAACCAGAACTGAACGGTCTCGTTTAGAAGACTTACAATGGGAGGAAGAGCGATGCGTCGCTTTGGATTGATGCGAACAAGCGCGATGGCGCTTGCGATAGTTGCTTTCAGTAACACAGCTTATGCTCAGGATGCTGATGTAGATAGTGTCGAAGAAGCGGGCTCAGCGGGGTCTCGTACTCTTGATACGGTAGTGATCACGTCACAAAGGCGAGAGTCGACTTTGCAAGATGCTGCGGTAGCTGTATCCGCGGTTACCGGCGAGTCGCTTCAAAAGGATCGGGTGCTGAGTTATTCAGATTTGGCGCGTAACATTAGCTCGTTGAGTTACACTGAAAACTCACCCTTGGACCAGGAATTCAATATTCGGGGTATCACGAATACGAGACTGGATTCACCTTCCGCCGACCAATCAATCGGTATCTTCATCGATGATGTATATGTCGGTCGTTCGGGCCTTCTGAACTCGGACTTTTTTGATGTCGAGCGAGTTGAAGTAGTTCGTGGCCCACAGGGCGTGCTGTTGGGACGAAACGTTGTTGGTGGAGCGATCTCCATTTATACGGCCAAACCGGAAGAAGACTTCGGGGGAGCGTTCACAGCGGAGTTCGGAAATTATGACAGTCAGTTGTTCAACGGTCATGTGACCGGAACGATTGCGGAGAATTTAACCGGCCGTCTTTCGTTTCAATCCCGCAAGCATGACGGATACAACAAAGACCTCACGCTCAAACGTGACCTCGACAATCTAGATTCCTTTCAGGCGCGAGCGCAATTGATGTGGGAGCCCGACGGGGCTGACCTGACTATCCGCGGCATTGTTGATTATTCAGATGATTCGTCGAACGGAATTCATCGTGTAGCAATTGACGATCCGAATGCGGCGGGTCAGGGGCCATGGAGCACGACCCGGGATGCCATCTCCGCGCTGTTGCCCGGCGGTCTCGACATTCGCGAGAGCCTTCCACAAAGTTATCGGTATACGGGTGATAATTCAGATCAATCCCAAGTCCTTCGTCGCGAAGCGATCGGCGTCACGCTGGATATTGAAAAGGGATTTGGAGATATTGCCACGTTCCGGTCGATCACAGGATATCGAACTGCCGAAGCCTATAGCATGTATGACCAAACGGGCATCGGCTACCGAAACGGTTTTGGAGTAACTCCTACACCGTTGGCATTTTCGTTCCCCGTTTTGGAAGACGAAGAGATTACGCAGATTACCCAGGAGTTTCGTCTTCTATCGAATGGTGATGGTCCTCTGAATTGGCTCGTTGGAGCGTATATTCAGGAAGATGACGTTGACAAGTTCGACAAGTATCTCGCTGAAGTTCCATTGACTGTTCTTGGAACGCTGTCAGGAGAATCCCACTGGATCAATAACGGCGAGACGAGCAGTCGCGCAGTATTTGGGCAGGTTGGATATGAGTTTGCGGACCAGCTGCGTGGTACCGTTGGTGTGCGTTGGTCGCAGGATGAAAAGACCGGAACGGTTTCTGGGCTCCAGATTCAGACCGGCGACAGATACAATCCAACGGACACAGTTCCGTTGTCTCCACTCATCACGCCGTTTACCGATGTGGCTTATTCACAAACAACGGAAGAAGTAACACCTCAGGCCACACTTGAGTGGGAGCCGAATGATTCTATCCTGACGTACCTGACGTATTCACACGGCTACAAGGGCGGTGGATTTGAAGATACGCCAGCGAACCCAGCAGCTGCAACAACCCCATACAATCCAGAAACCGTTGAGAACATTGAGTTGGGGCTGAAACTTGACCTGCTTGATGGCCGGGCTCGTCTGAACACTGCTCTATTCTCTATGAAGTATAAGGATCTTCAGGTCACTCAAACTGACGATGGATGTCTGTGCAACATTACTGACAATGCGGCTGATGCGAACATCATGGGCATTGAGACGGAGATGCAATGGGTCGTGAACGACGACTTGTTCCTGTTCGGGGCGGTGACATTGCTCGACACAGAATATGAAGACTTCGTAGACTCGAATGGTCTGGATAATTCGGGGAACGAATTGCAGCGCACACCGAATTACCAGTTCAACATCGGAGGAGAGTACACGGCAGATTTCCTTGGAAATCCTGACGCGCTCACGCTTCGATTGAGTTATGCGGCGCAGGGTGAGCTTTACTGGCTACCTGACAATTTTCAAAAAGAAGAGGCATACGGACTGATAGATGGGCGTGTCACGTACGCACCGCAAGACGCTGATTGGTCCGTTTCGCTCTGGGGCAAAAATCTCGCTGATGAGCTCTATCGAACAAATATCATTGCCTTTTTGGGGGATGAAGTTTCTACGCTCGGCGCGCCGCGCACATATGGAATTTCATTCGGTTATCAATTTTAGCGCACTTGTTCGAGTGCCCCTTTTGCTCGAGCAAGACCGGCCCGCACCTAACAGGAGCGGGCCGGCCTCCTATCTCTCAACCCATCAGGAATGAATCGATGAAACTCATTTCAAAACTGGCTGTAGCGAGCGCGATGCTCGTGACCGCCTGTCAGACTGCCCCTCAAAATATGGAGACTGAATTGGCCGTGGAAAGCACATTGGAAGCAGAAAGCATTGCCGTTGCAAAAGACATGGTTGCCGCCTGGAATGATCTGGACGTCGATAGAATTGCAAACTTGTTTTCTGAGGATGCCGTTTTGCATTCAATGATGATTGAGCCAATTCATGGTCGCGAAACCTTGCGGGAGCACCTCGGCGCATTGCTGAAGAATGCTACTCGCTTGGAGCTGCAACTCAAGACAGTTTCCGCGACTGGCAACACTGTATTCCTGGAGCGCGTTGATGACTTCGACGTCAACGGCAAGCATGGGGCTGTTCCAGTTACTGGTGTGCTGGTTATTGAAGAGGGCAAGGTCACAGAATGGCGCGAATACTATGACCGAAACGAGCTCTTCACAGAAATGGGCGTCATTCAGCCTGAGCCGGATCATCTCGCTACCGTCAACCAGATTATGGATTCCTGGAAAGCTGGAAACATCGATGGCGTCTTGGCGCATGTCGCGCCTGATGTAACCTATTACTATCGCGTTGGGTCAGAGCCATTGAAGGGTCCTGATGAAATTCGTGCATTCCTTGAAAAGTTTGGCGCCGGGATGAGTAATATCCAGTGGCGTATCAATCGTCACGCGCAAGATGGAGATATTTTGATGGTTGAGGGTGCAGACGATTTTGTTGATGCAAAAGGCAATCGGATTCAGATCCCATATATGGGTATGTTCGAGTTCGAGAACGGAAAGATCCGTTTGTGGAGGGACTACTTCAATCCCGCAATCGGAGACTTGACCCGCAAAGGAGAGCCGGTGCCGGACCACGTGCAGGCGCTGCTGGACGAATAAGGAACCTTTATTGCCGCGCCCCATCTCAATGGGGCGCTCCATTCAAACTACATCAGGACTTTTCCCATGAGTGCATTGGACCTAGCCGAAAAATTCAAGAGCCGCCTGGAAGCGGGTGACGAGCCAGGCGCTCGCGCATGCTTCAAACCAGACGCCGGTATCTGGCACAATTATGACCGCAAGACGCAAACCGTTGACCAAAACATGGCAACGTTCAAGAACATCATTTCGAAGACCAAATCGCGCACGTATGACATCCAGAGGATGGTCGAGATTCCGGGTGGTTGGCTTCAGCAGCATATTCTGCGAGTTGTGACGCTAGATGACAAAACCATAGAAGCTGATGCGATCGCAGTTGTGCTTGTAGAAGACGGAAAGATTGCTCGGATTGAAGAGTATCTCGATCCAACCCCTCTGGCTGCACTACGCTAGCATTATTGTGGATCAGTCAGTCGCCGCCCCCGTGAAGGAAAGCCGAGGATACGCCAATGGTGTACTGGTAATCCTTTTTCTCGTTTACGTTCTGAACTTTCTGGATCGCCAGATATTGGCGATACTGGCCGAAGACATCAAAGCGGATCTCCAAATATCGGATGCCGATTTAGGGTTTCTGTACGGAACAGCATTCGCTGTATTTTACGCGACTTTTGGCATTCCGCTTGGTCGATTGGCCGATGCTTGGAATCGAACTCATTTGATCTCCCTAGGATTGGGTTTCTGGAGTTTGATGACGGCCTTGTCTGGCACCGCAAAGGGGTTTGCTTCTCTGGCAACCTACAGGTTCGGCGTCGGAATTGGAGAGTCGAGCGCGTCGCCAGCTGCCTTGTCGCTGTTGTACGACTACTACCCTCCCCATTTGAGGACTACGGTCGTCGCTTTGTATGCGGGCGGTGTGTATATCGGCCTTGGCTGTGGATTGTTCTTGGGCGGGTCAATTCTTGATGCCTGGGCCGCGACGTACCCTGATACGTCACTCGCTCCGTTTGGTTTGAAAGGGTGGCAAGTGGCGTTCATGGCCGTTGGATTGCCTGGGCTGCTGTTGTCGCTTGTTGTCGCCAAGATTCGCGAGCCTGAACGAGGTCGTTACGATGGCGGCGCCAAGCCTATTGCCGGCTCGCCTTTGAAGGAAGTAGCCGTGTCGCTTGGCAGTATGGTTCCTGTCCTCAACCTTTTCATGTTGGCGCGCGGCGGCGCGAAACCGTCACTCATCGTCGTGAACGTTGTGACCATTGCTTTGCTGGCGGTCTTGGCTTGGGGGCTCATTCTGCTTACTGGAGATGTTACCCAATGGGTAGCGCTTGCAATTGGCGTCTTTGCAGCGTTTTCATGGAGCCAGTCATTTCTGTTGAGAGACCCGGACGTGTTTCATTTGTTGTTCAGGTCACGTGCGATGATTTGCTTGACTATATCGGCCGCGGGCGTGGTTTTCGTCGGTGTAGCATTCGCATTCTGGAGTGTTCCTCTTATTCAGAGAACCTATGAAGTCGCCAATAGTCAGGTAGGAATGGTCGTGGGGCTGTCGAGCGCAGTATCCGGGTTTTGCGGAATTACTTTTGGGGGGATTCTTGCTGATCGGCTTCGCCAGAAATTTGTACATGGGAAATTGGTAGTTTATCTCGCCGCTACAGTTGGGGCGATAATCATGTCCTCGGCCTTTCTTTTCTCGACGACGCTGATTTCAGCCTATGCCTGTCTTGCTGTCTTGTTCTTCTTTACGGCGATGGCAACTGGGCCAGCGATGGCCACGATCAACGATCTGAATGTTCCACGCGGCAGGGCGACGTCCTACGCGTTCTTTACCATGGTTACGACGCTGATCGGAACCGCGATTGGCCCTTACCTCATAGGTCAGGTCAGTGATGTTTACACTGCAGGCGGAGCATCGCCCGCTGAGGCACTTCGGTTGGCGATGATATGGTGCCTGGCCTTACCAGTCGGAGGCTTGTTGTTTGGCATAATTGCATTCCGTGCATTGCCCGCCGATGAGGCGCGCGTGCGGGAACAAAGCGAACGCGAGCTGTTGTCGGTGGGGTAGTTGGGCAGCATCCACGTGGTACGAGGAAAAGGAAAAGCTGCGGCCCCTCGGAGGAGCCGCAGCTTGTTTCGTTCAATAAGAGACGATTGGTTCTGATTCAGTAATTCTCTGCGTCGTCTAGTTCATCAACGATCCCGTCTTCATTCGTGTCCAGAGCGGAGAACATACGAGAGCCGGATGCGTGGAATTCATCCAGTGACAGATTTCCGTCTTCATTCTTGTCCAATACGGTAAACCTGAAGTCGGCTTGGTCGATCTGGCGCGTGCGTTGGTCTTCCATTTGCTTCAAAAGACGGACTTCATACTCGGATACATATTCTTCTGCATGGACCTGCCCGTCGCCATTTGCGTCCCTGCGACGATAGCCATCCTCGCGTTCGCCCATGAACTCGACTTCTGAAACCTTGCCATCTCCGTTGATGTCATATTTATCGAAGAAGGCCGCCTTGCTATGGCCGCGTGCGCTGCTTATCGGCCGGTCTGTCTGCTCTGCGGTTTCAGATGTTGTGGTGGCAATTTCCGATTCAGTAGTCGTGATGGCTTCTTGAGTTGTGCAAGCGGTGAGCGGACCCAAAGCTAGGATGGCTAGGGCGGGCATGGCGTATTTCATATTGTGTATCCGTATTAGATCAGAATGTTATTTTGCGACTTCGAATGTTAGAGAAGTGGTGTGACTATGCTCGTCGACTTCAGCGCCTTCCGGAGCAGGCGAGGCATGGCGAGTCATGATCAGGTATTTTCCCGCTCGATCGAAAGAGAGCGACAGAATTCCGTTTTCGTCGGTTTCAATGTGTTGCTCAAACTTGGCATCCTCATATGCCCCGCCTTCGCGTTTGACTTCGACAGACTGGTTCGCCAATGGTTTGCCGTCGAACAAGATTTCGAATTCAGCACCATCTTCCAAATAGATTTCGTTGGGGTGAGACAACGGTTTCAGAACCAGGCGGCCAAGCGCCAAGTTGACAGGTTCCCACGTTGAGGCCCCCTTTGTGACATATGCATCTGCGACGGTTACAGTCTGGCTACTGATGACTTCAGTGGCATTCTCAGGGACTTGTGCATCGGGTCCGAATACCGGGACCCATTTTCCATCAACAAGCGCTTTTTGGCTTTTCCGACCATAACGTACACCAGTTGTGAGTCGGTATGTGCCTTCATCGCGAAGAGACTCTTCAAGAATCACTACTTGGTGCAGAGGCGTGATAACGTCGAAATCGTCTCTTACGCCATCGGGCAAGACGACGTGGAAATCGTCCGACGCCACAGCGATTTCGGGAACGAATGGGTCTTCGGTGAAAGCGGATTGAGCCGTCACGTATTGGCCTTCGCTTGTCACAAAGACGTTCGGCACGACGTATGATGTGTGGGCATGTGCGGCCCCGCTGAAGGCAATAATGGCAGTGAGCGCGGACGCGCAGGTTTTCAGTCCGTTCATGAAAGGCCCCTAGGTTGAAAATGTATCAGTATTTGGCTTGCACAATATGCAAATGAGATTTAGTTGCAAGTAAGAATTATGCTCCATCGCATCCGCCTCTTGGGTTTCGACGTGATGTGACTGAAGCTTGGCAATTGGAGACCTGATGCTCAGATATACGCTCATCGGATTGGCGGTCGTGTGCGGACTGACCGTCGCCAATCGTGAATTTGCTCATGCTGATACGTTCAAGAGTCATCACGACTACGTGCTGGGAACGTCTTTTGATCTGGTGGTAGTGGCGCCGACGCAAAGTGAGGCAACTCGAGTCGAGACAGCGATACTTGAAGAAATCGAACGACTTAATTCCGTGTTCAGCTTGTACCAGGAATCCGAACTACGGCGACTGAACGCGACACATGAACAACGTGTTTCGACGGACCTCTTGGAAGTTTGGAATAGCTGTGAAGCTTATCGGGTGGAGACAGATCAGGCTCTGAGTTGTCGTGTCGGCGAATTGGTCAATGAATGGTCAGTTGCTGCTAAAAGTCAGACGCTTCCGCAGCGACCCGAACTGCGAATTAAAGCGGGCGAAATACGGCGAGCGGATGTAGAGATTGACGAGGGTCGAGCGACTATCCAGCGTCCCGACATTGTTCAATTCAACATGGATGCATTGGCCAAGGGATACATATTGGATTCAGCTGTTGAAGTTGGTCGAGCGGCTGCGCCAAGCGCAGAAGGCCTACTTCTCAATATTGGAGGCGACATACGCGTTTGGGGCAAGGGTTCTGACGATGGAGGGCAATGGAAAGTCGCTGTAACGTCTGAGTCCGAGCTGGCGGACGGTGCTAGTGCGCATGGAACGATGTTAAAACTCACTGGTGGCGCGGTGGCGACAAGTGCGCAAAGTCCGCGAAGTCTTGAAATCAATGGTCAAGAATTTGGACACATCATTTCGCCAGCTGACGGTTGGCCAGTATCTCACATCAAGTCGGCAAGCGTTTACGCTGCTTCGGCGATCGAAGCCGACGCAATCGCGACTGCGTTGATGGTCATGGAACTGAAGGGTGGTCTTGAATTTATAGAGTCCAAGCCTGGCGTGGAAGCAGAGATCATATCCTCAGACGGGCGACACCACGCGACATCTGGCTGGTCCGGCTTGCTATTGCAGAATGCTAGAAGTGACGAAGTCGGGGCCGTATGGCCGGACGGCACAGAGTTCGCGGTGAGTTTTGAGATACCCGAACACAACGTTGCCGACTACGAGCGCCCATATGTTGCGGTTTGGATTGCGGATGCCGAACGCAATTTGGTTAGAATCCTCATGCTGGCCGGTGAAGAGGCGCGCTGGATGGAAGAGAATTATTACTGGCACAGGCGCTTTGGCCGCAAAGCGGGAAGTCTTGTTGATGCAGTGTCAGGACCGACACGTCGTCCCGGTGAATATACCTTGAAGTGGGATGGTCTGAATGACGATGGTGAACCGGTGCCGGAAGGTGAGTACACATTGCACCTGGAAGCTGCGCGCGAGCATGGGGGACATCAGCACGAGCGCTTGAGCTTTACGCTATCCGATCAAGCTATAGCAGAGAAGCTCGAAGCTGGAGAAGAGCTGGGCGCCATCGCCATCACTTTTGGTAAGACGGGATAGTGCTATCTGACTGTTTCTGAACGTCGATAGTCAAGAACGACCGTTATCGGATTAGGTGGAAGATGTTTAGGTGCCTGCAATTTCAACAGTGAACATGGTGTTCACACCAAAGGGTGGCTTCGGATAAGGAGCCGCCTTTTTCACGACAATGATTGCCTCTCTATCAAAGCGTGACGAGCCAGAACTTCTTGAAATCCTGATGCTTTTCACCGCGCCACGTGGGCTGATACGAAACTCGACGAATGCCGATCCCGGACTAGAGGCGCGAGGGCGCCTTTGACGTGATAGATGCTGCATCACCAGGCCCTTGTAATTTGACTCTGCAGCGTTGCCAGGCGCACCTGAATTCGCATCGTTCAGAGTGTCACTTGGCGCTTCGCCCGCGGGGGTGGTCTCGGTTTCCGTCGTGGCGTTTTCAGCATCACTGGATTTTTCCGAGCCGGTGTCCGCCGATACAGCCTGATCGAGGTCCTTTGATGAATCCAGATGCGCGGGGTCTGAAACCAGATTGCTGCTGTCATCCTCTTGTTCGGGTGCGGCCTTAGTTTCGACGACAGGCTCTTGCTCTATTGTTGGAGGTGGCTCCGGAAGAAGTGTCGTATCCGGGAGCAGGGGGGCGGTTTCTTTGTTTGGGTTTGGCGCGGGAGTAGAATCCGGTTTGATGGGTGCAGGCTGTGGTTCTGGTTCCGCCGGAGCCTGCTTTGTAGGCTTTGGATCCGAACTTGGGGTCGTTTCGGCGATGGAGCCCAGTTCCACGCTGAAAGAGTTGCCAGCAATCAATGCCGGCCCGGACAAGGGCTGGGACATCGTATAAGCCAACACAGTCAAATGTGTTGCGGTCGCAGCTGAAAGCGCAGCGGAAAAACGCAGAATATTCTTCTGAATCACTTACTCGTATCCTCGGTAACGATGATGATATCGGTCAGGCCTCTCACGCGAAGCTGTTTGATCCGTTGAAGCAGCCGCTTTGCGGGTAACTCTCTATCCGGCAGCAATCTTAGAGGCTCACTTTGGTCGCGGTGTTCCGCAACAAGTTTATCAATCGTGATCACACCGCCAGACTGGGTGAAATGTCCAAACTCATCTACTGAAATAGCATTCGGCGGGACGCAACATTCAAGGTTTTGCGTCTGAACAAACTTTATAGACGGATCTGGCGGTGACGACAGAGAACCAGCCACCATGAAAAAAATCAGAATAAGGAATACAATGTTGATCAACGAGATCACAGGATCGCGCTGAGGCTTTTGACGAAGACGCTTCATGAGGGCTCCTCGACGACGATCTCAAAGTTTTCGAATGTTCGAATGAGGGACAAAGCATCAATCAGGTTCTGCGTAGTCGCTTGTTCGGTAACGCCTACCGCTACAATGGAACTGCTCTCTGGTCTGATAAGATCTTGAAGCTCAGTGGATAGATTTTCGACATGAATAGTTTTTCCGTACAGGTCGACGCCATTACTAGTAACCAGTAGTTTGATCACATGAGGATCGCTATCGACACCGCCATGGGATTTCGCTGAGGAAATTTCAACTTCGGAGAATTCCGAGAAAGTGGATGCCAGCATGAAGAACAACAACAACAAGAATATCACATCTATAAGAGAGGTGATTGAAGCGCGACGGCGTCGGCGAACCCGTTTTAATGCCATGGTTCAGTTACTCCAGTTTGGTGCTGGTGGGCTCTTCCGATGTAGGAGTGACTAAGACGGTAAAAGCATGCTCTGCCATTGCGCGTTCACGATCAATTTGAGCTTCGAACCATGAGAGCGCGATCGATGTCGGCATGGCGACGGAAAGACCAGCGGCCGTTGTGAGCAGTGCGACCCAAATGCCGCCAGCAAGGGCGGCCGGATCAACTTGAGAGCCGGCGGTTTGAAGCGCCTGAAATGCCTCAATCATGCCCAGAACCGTTCCCAACAGTCCAAGCAGAGGTGCAAGTTGAGCGATTGTGTCCAGAATTCGAAAGCCACTTTCATACGGCTGCAGAGACTGCTCGGCTTCCGTTTCCAAGCGAGGAATCAGGCCCTCGCGATCCCTTAGCGGGATCGCGTCGATCAGGAGTTGAGCGAGCCAATGGCTTGACCCGGATAAAAGCGTGTAGACCTCTCTGACATCACCACGATTCAACGAGGACAGAGCGGACTTGATAGCTTTCAACTGTCCGATTTTGTCAGAGCGAAACTGCCAATACTTGTAAACTATTAACGCCAGAGTAAACGTCGATATTGCGATGATTAGTACGAGGACGGGGCCGCCGACCTGATAAAGGGATTGAAACATGGTGAGCATAAGTATGTCCGTTCACGGTTCGAAAATATCATAATTCGATGGTCGATGTCGTCTGCCGATGGCTGCAAGCACCGAGCAACAGTGCGCTCGGTGCTTGCCTTTCCACGGACTAGAAGGTCGGAGCTCCTTCTAGAAGGATTTTGACACCGTGAATTTGATATTGCGTCCCGCAGCGGTCCGGGTGGCGAGCGCTGGCATGTAGTTCATGTCCAGTGCATTCTCGATTCCGAAGCGGAATGAGGTGCCTTCCAGAACGCCTTCCTGTGGCGTGATTGTGGCGCGCAGATTGACCGTGACATAGCCGGGGCGATCATTAATCTCATCGTCCGCGGCTGCAACAAACTCCGTGGACAGGTCAGCGAGCGGCGAGAATCTCTTGCCAAGTGTCACGCGCATGCTGTCAGCAGTGAGGTTTCGCCAGTCAGACTTTGTGCCGGTCGTGTTGGTTTGCTCACCATCAATGATGTTGGCGTTGACATCGACGTAAGTGCCGTCGCGTCGAGCGTATGACCCTTCCAATTCCAGGCCGGACAGTTCAACGGAATCGACGCCGGAATAGGATGTATTGTCTTCAAGATCGGTCCGGTAAAAATTGGCTTTGATAGATAGCGAGTCATCGCGGCCAAACACGCCGATACGATCATATGAGCCACCGATTTCGACCGTTTCTCCTATTTCAGGCTGGGTCATATAGGTTTCGTTCTCAAGATCGTCGAGGATTGGAAGGCTTTCTGTGTACGCATAGCTGCCGAACAGAGCGATGCCATTGTCGAACTCATAGCGGAGCGAAGCGCCACCCATGAGCGCATCATTATCATAGCTCGCATTGCTGCCGTCATCGAGAACGCCTTCCACTTCTGAAGTCTCGAAGCGAAGTGCCGGAGTAAAGCTCCAACCCCCGCCGAACTCGATATTGTCCACAACAAAGAATGCGTATCTGTTGTCTTCGCCTCCTGGAGCAGAGCTGGCATCCAGACGTTCTTTCAAAATGTACTCGAGGCCAGCGCGAATGTCGTGCGTAAGGACCCCCGCCTCAATGAAGGCAGAGTTCTTCACCGTTAACTTTGAGGTTTCATACTGGTGGTCTGAATCAACTGTCGCGAAACACCCGAATGGCCCGCTGCCAACGATGCAGGTCTGATCGATTTCTTGATTTGCGTATGAGTAGATTACGTCGAGATTGATCAGGTCGTTCGTGAGAGGGTTGTAGTTGTATTTCAGTGCGATGGTTTCTGACGTCGTGTCTCGATCGACGTTACCGAATGATCCACCGGTGGTTCCAAAAGAGTCGTACGGCTTGTCGCGTTCGGTCGTCTCTGTGTTTGTGTAGCTGGCTGTGACACTGTGGTCTCCGGCGGAGTAGCGCGCTTTCACGAGGTAGGACGGCAGCTCAAATTCACTATTCTCGATGACGCGGTCGTGACCATCTTCTTGGTTGTGTTGTTCACGCCAGGAATAGTTTGCCAGTACTTCGAAATTTTCGGTTGGCTGAATTGCGAGTGTTGTTGAAGAGTTGAAGCCATCCATGTTCGTTGCGCCGCCGAGTGTCTGGCGAAGCGCGAAGCCTGGTTCACCACCTGTCAGATCTGACGCATCAATGGTTTCAAGGCGTACAACGCCGCCAATGATGCCGGATCCATATTCAAAGCTGCCGACCGTTCCCCGAATGACTTCAACGCTCTTGTAGAGGTATGGATCGGTAAACAATTGAGTGCCAACACGATATAGTTCTTCCGACCCGACACTCGCACCGTCAATTTGAATGGCAACTTTCTGGTCGGTGCCGTATGTGCCGTTCGCGCCGAAACCCCTGATGTTGATGCCTGAGCCAACTGGCGTGGATCCGTTCACGAGAGATACGCCGGGAACAGAATCGATCAACTCCGCCACCGTACTCGCTTGCCTGTCATCTATTTCCTCTTGATCGATTACCGTAACGGGCGTCGCCGTATCAGCTTGGACTTCGCGCTTACTCTCCCCAAGAGTTAGCGTTCCAAGGAATTCGGCGTCATCGGAACCTGATGCATCCTGCGCCAATGCAGGCGTGCTGAACGCGATGGCTGTGACGATAGCGGTGGCGCCTAGTAGGGTGTTCTTGCGAATAGTGTGGTTCATGGACCCCTCCATAGAAGTAGAAAATGCAACTCAGTCGCAACTAGGCGGCCCGAATACCTCCGCTGCGCTTTTTTTGCAAATGAAAATTACTCGCAATTAGGATTTGCCATCGCGGGGAGGTGTTTGGCGGTTTGTCTCGTATCAGGGACGAAGGAATGGCAACTGTCGGAGATCGTTGAGGTGAGAGGATGTGGCGGCTGCAGCATCGTCTTCGCCGTTCTTTCCAGAGCTATACATTTACCCGGCAGCGACTACATTTGTTCGCATGACAGATCTCGCCCCCACGCTTAAGCAATTGTCTGCGCTCGGACAGGAAACGCGACTATTGGCATTTCGTGCTTTGATGGAGGCGGGACCGGAGGGGCTCCAAGCGGGCGCTATCGCGAGAGAGTTGGATGTCGCGCCTAACAAATTGTCGGGGCACATGAATATCCTGGTCAGCTCCGGTCTCGTAAGCGTCGCGCGTGATGGTCGACATATGATCTATCGCGCAGAGTTCGAAAACGTCAGTGAACTATTGTCGGTTCTTGTCGAGAATTGTTGTCGAGGACGGCCCGAAGTCTGCGGGTCACTATCCAATATCAGCGTCGTCAAATGCTGATTTGATATTTCAATAAACGTTGAAATAATGATCTTGCCGTACTATGTGCGATCCGAAGCTGGCGGAGCGCATTTGTCTTGGTGTCCCGCTGGATCTGGCAAGAGTGCCGATTGGTAGGAGACCTCGATGGGAAAATTTGAACGGTACCTGTCGCTGTGGGTCGCTGCTGCGATCGCCCTGGGCATAGGATTGGGGCAGATGCTTCCCGGTATATTTCGGGACTTGGCGTCGTTCGAGTATGCAAACGTCAATTTTCCAGTAGCCGTGCTGATCTGGGCGATGGTTCTACCAATGATGATGGGTGTCGATTTCTCCACATTGAAGGACGTTGGCAAGAAGCCGAAGGGCTTGATGATAACCTTGATCGTAAATTGGTTCGTAAAGCCCTTCAGCATGGCCGCGCTGGGCGTTTTGTTCTTCCGATACGTGTTTGCAGATCTTATCCCTGCGGAAAACGCCAACCAATACATTGCCGGATTGATACTGTTGGGTGCGGCTCCGTGTACAGCAATGGTATTCGTGTGGTCCCAGCTTACGCGTGGAGATCCAAACTACACATTGGTTCAAGTCAGCGTGAATGACGCCATTATGGTATTCGCTTTTGCGCCAATTGTTGCCGTTCTTCTTGGTGTGACTGAATTGAGTGTTCCGTGGGAGACGCTGATACTATCTGTAGGACTGTACGTCCTGCTGCCGCTCGCAGCTGGTGTGGCGTTGCGTTCGTTTCTATTGGGTCGCGGGGGAGAACCGCACCTGCATCGCTTTCTGTCACATATGAAGCCGCTTTCCATTATTGGGTTGCTCGGCACAGTCATTTTGCTTTTTGGGTTCCAGGGCCGCGTGATTCTGTCTGATCCACTGATCATTGTTCTGATTTCTGTACCAATCCTGATCCAATCATATGCAATTTTTGCGCTTGCCTACGGAGCTGCCTGGGCCTGGAAGGTGCCACACAATATTGCCGCTCCTTGTGCTCTGATCGGGACTTCAAATTTCTTTGAACTTGCGGTGGCGGTAGCGATCAGTCTGTTCGGTTTGAACTCCGGCGCTGCGTTGGCGACTGTGGTTGGAGTGCTTGTTGAAGTGCCAGTCATGTTGTCGCTTGTCGCATTCGCGAACCGAACAAGAGGAAATTTTTCTTCCGACTAGAGGCTGCGTCTGATCCGATGAAACCTTGAGCGGTTCGGAGAGTTGATGAGTTTTAAAGAGGTGAACATGATGACCCGGAAGACTCTGGAAACCGCAGCCCATCCGCGAACAACACCTAGCGAGGCCAGTCAAATAGATCACGCAGCCAAGCGTCGGCGCGAGCAAATGTTGCCCGGTGAGGGGCCAGCCGAACCCGAGAAGGAGGACGCAGTAAGTCACTTTAAGGGAGATGGAGATCCGATTGCCCTCGGCCCGGTACCCACTCAGATTGAACGTGTCGACGAAGAGCCCGACTAACTTGAAGGTCACGCCAACCGGAGGATTGAATCGTGTTCAATTCTCTGCGCAGCGTTTCTCTTCAGACTGTTGAGGAATGTTCCAGTCCACCAATGCACATCGTGTCGTGCGATTTCGTTCCATTGCGACTGATGGCGCTCAATTCGTTCTTCACGGCTCATGCTTGCAGCACTTTGAATCGCTTCTGAGACAGACCCGGGGTCGAAGGGGTTCACCATCAGCGCGCCAACTTTCAGCTGCTCAGCAGCCCCAGCGGCTTCTGAGAGGATCAGAACGCCAGGATCTGCTGGATCCTGAGCAGCAATGTACTCTTTCGCCACAAGATTCATCCCGTCGATGAGGGGGGTCACCAATGCAATATCGGCTCGGCGATAAAGGCCGGCTAGATAGTCCCTGGGCACTGATCGATGAATGTATTGAATTGGAATGTAACCCAGCTCAGCAAACCTGCCGTTTACCTGGCCGGTAATTTGTTCCAGTTCTCGGCGAACCTCCTGGTACGCCTCAACATCTTCTCGCGTTGGTGACGCAATTTGAAGCAAGGTTAGCGGTGAATCGCTTGATGCTCTATCCTCAAGGTAGCGTTGGAAACCGCGAAACTTGTGAGGCAGGCCTTTTGAATAATCCAGTCTATCGACGCCGATAAGCAGTCTTTGCCCTGATGCGATTTGGGGCGCCAGGGGTTTCTGGGCTTCTGCTGTTCGCCGAAAATTCTCGGCCTCAATACCTATGGGGAAACTGGCCGGCCAGATATCCCGACCTTGGCATCTTATGCGACCGTCTGAAAGCATCTGTCCGCCGAATACTGTTCTACAGACTTCAATCATTGCTGACACATCGCGCTGGGTTTGTAGACCTACAAGGTCATAAGCAGACAACCAGTCCAACAGGTTGCGTTTGTGAGTGAGGGCGTGCACATCGCTTGTAGTCGGGAAAGGCGTGTGCAGAAAGAACCCGATCGGGTTTTGGACGCCCAATTTTCTTAATTCTGATGCCAGTGGGATGAAGTGATAATCGTGAATCCAGATCGTATCGTCGTCTGTAATCAAGTGTCTCGTTGCTTCAGCCAATTTTTGGTTCACACTGGCGTAAGCCGCTAGTTGGCCGTGAGCAACGTCCAGTAGGTCTGTGCGTCCATGAAACAATGGCCACAGGACCGAGTTCGCGTATCCCAGATAGTAGTCATTGTACTCGCTCGGCTGCAGATGAAGTGCGTGGCGATCAAACTTTCCGCCATCATACTCTTTCAAGAAATGATCGGAGATGGACTCATCGAGCTTGGTGCCAATCCATACGCCACCTTGGCTCTCCATGGTCTTCTGCAGTGCGACAACCAGGCCGCCAGATGCGGTTTGTCCCAATGGAAGTCTATTGGAGTACACGACTAATCTGGACACGGTATTCCTCATTATATGGTCGAAGCAAAGTTCAAGCTTTGACCACTGCAACACATTTCACTCGGAAAGGTTGCGAGAAAAGATGTGACTATTTGAGCAAGGCACGGGGTTTCGCACCATGAGACGGCAGCGCTTTTGAAGAACTCGTGTGGGTTGTTCTTAAGCCTTGCGCGTAGGGCGCACTATGCGAGCAGAGCAAAATGCTGCGAGCGATCAACCTGTCCCAAAAGGATGGCACCCATCAACCCGGCATTATCGCCTAGATCAGGCGTGGTGATTAGATCCACAGTTGCGTTCCAGCCCATGCTGAGATACCCGCCCATTTGATCATAAAATGCATGACGTATTCGGCCAATCAGGTGAGGCGCAAGCAGCAGGCCGCCGCCAAGTATGATCCGCTCTGGCCGAGCGGTCAAATACAGGCTCCGACACGCTTGAGCCAGATAGTCTGCGGCGATCTCCCAAACAGGGTCATCTTCTGTCAGAAGAGAAGGTTCGCCAACGCGTGCGCCAACCGCCTTCGCTGAAATCATTCCCTCCAGACAGTCGGAATGGAAGGGGCAAAGGCAATCAAACGACTTGTCCTGCTCATTTCGCCGAAGAGGTATATGCCCGAACTCTGGGTGCACTGGGCGTCCCAGAAAGGATCCGTTCGCAAAGATGCTTGCTCCAATGCCAGTGCCAACCGTGACGTACACGGCAGATTTCGTTCCTTTCGCTGCGCCCAGTGTGCGCTCAGCGAGCAGCGCGCCGTTTACGTCAACATCTACTGCTACGGGGAGGCCGATGGTTTTTTCAAAGGCGGCTCGCAGGTTTGTATGTGACCATGCAGGCTTGGGCGTAGACAAGATGGTGCCATAATCAGGCGAACTGAGGTCAACGTCGATTGGGCCGAAGCTGGCTATGCCAAAGGACCTCAAGCGCTCAGATTCGTAGAGCGGGCGAAAGAACTCAAGGCATTGCGAAATTGTCTCTGTTGGAGAGGTGACGCGGACTCGGCATTGCTGAACCAACACACCTTCTTCGTCAGCGACGCCACATTTGAATGTGGTGCCACCGGCGTCGATACCGCCGCGATAGAATTTGCCTCCCATGATATCGCCTCCGCCGGTACAACAAGAAAGACCGGATTTATGTATTGCAATCGATTGTATTATTTAATACCACAGATGGAGAGGAAACGACAAGATGCATAAAAGTGTACAGGAATCGCAGCAGTCGCGACGGACCGGTAGCCATCTGGTGTCGGCGCTTACCTATGCGATGTTCTTCATGTTTGCGATGACCACGGACGCAGTTGGCGAAATTATCAAGATCGCGCGCGTGGATATGAACCTCACCAACACCGAGGCGAGTGCTTTCCATTGGGCAACGATGGTCGCTATTGCCGCGAGCGGTATCGGCCTTGGCTTTCTTGCGGATCGGTTCGGGAGGAAGTCCACAATTATTGGCGGACTGGCCCTGTATGGTGTTGCCAGTGCGCTCTTTATGTCTGGTCAGAGTTTTCAGTTGTACTTCGCATTGCTCTTCATCTCGGGACTGGCGATCGGTGTATTCAAAACATCAGCATTGGCGTTGATTGGCGATCTGGCCGGTTCGACGCAAGATCACACGGCACGAATGAATGCTGTTGAAGGGTTTTTCGGTGTAGGCGCAATCATCGGTCCGCTACTTGTCGTGTGGCTCACATCGCAGGGACTGTCCTGGACGTGGCTCTACATGATTGCGGCATGCCTATGTGGTTTAATGGTTGTTGCGGCACTGGTGACAGAATATCCGCCCATGTCTGGCGAAAAAGAAACGCCAGCCTCGATTGGGCATACACTATCGCTTTTGGGGAATGTGCACGCGCTCGGATTTTCACTTGCGATAGCGCTCTACGTCGCTTGCGAGGTGGCGATATTTGTATGGCTACCGACCTTTCTTGAAGGGTTCACGGGAACAGAGTGGGCGATGGGATTTGCGGCCTATTCGGTGATGATCTTCTTCGTACTCCGCGCGATCGGTCGGTTCATGGGAGCAATTGTGTTGCGGTTCGTTGACTGGAAATTGGTAATGCTGGCTTTCACGGCAATTATCTTCGGCTGCTTTCTTGCGAGTGCGCTTCTCGGAAAAACGGCAGCGGTTTTCCTTCTTCCGTTGTCGGGACTTTTCATGTCGATGATTTATCCAACGTTGAATTCAAAAGGCATCAGTTGCTTCCCAAAAAGTGATCATGGCGCTGTTGCGGGCCTGATCTTGTTCTTCACGGCAGCATCCGCAGCTTTTGCGCCGTTGCTAATGGCAGTTGTGAGCGATCAGTTCGGCAATGGCGATATGAGAATTGGATTTATTCTGGCCACGGCCTTTGCAGGCCTCTTGTTTGTCATGGGGCTGATTAATTGGGTCGCAAATCCAGCTGCATCTGCTCTCGAAGCGGCTGATCAACACGAGTACACTTAGGAAATTTTATGGTTCGTCGTACCGCTCCCATACCAGCGCCAAGCGAAACGCCGTTCGTCGGCGGAATTCGTCATCCCGATCTGTGGCTATGGGATTCCTGGACAGAGAAAACCGAGGATGGTGCGTTGCATTTGTATTGCCTTGCGTTGAGTAGGCGGAGCCTCGATGGAGGCAATATTCAACCGTCGCGGCGCAACGATCACAGCTTTCATGTGCGCCATTTCAGTTCATTGGATGCGGGGGCTACGTGGACTGATTGTGGGGTCGCAATCGAGCCGGGAAGTGCACCAGATGGTGCAGACGCCCATAACGTATGGAGCGGGTCCGTTCTCCAGAACACTGACGGTAACGTGCTGTTCGGATATACCGGCATCCGAGATGTCGCTGACGACCGTGCTTTTCTCCAAACGATATGCATAGGCAAGTGCCAGTCTGATGGCACAGTCGAAAGTGGAAGCGTGCAGACAATTAGTTGCCCCATGCGCGACTATGATAAGATCACGGCGTTGGGTTTCTATCTCGGGCCACGTGATCGGCTTGGAGATAGCGCAGGGGAAGAGGGCGGGCCAATCATGGCCTGGCGAGATCCATTCTTGGTGCGAGACAAAGATGGACAATTGAACGCATTCTGGTCAGCAAAGGTCGGGCCCGCGGTGCCTGCAATTGCGCGTGCGGTCATATATCGGGATGAGGGCGGAAAGGTGAGCGCTGACCTTATGCCCCCCATCCTTCTTCCGGATGCCCATGAGTACAGTCAGTCCGAGGTGCCAAAGCTGTACTATGATGCCGAAACGGACAATTGGTTGCTTTTGATCTCCGCATGCAATCGAATGTATGAGGGGCAGCCGGATAGCGAAGTTGAGATGCAGCAGCGTCTTTATCTTTCAAGTGCGCTGGATGGCTCTTGGCGACCTTGCTCGAAATCCGGGAGTGTATTGGGCGGGCTGGACTGCATGTTTGGTGCGAGCATGCTCTCCCATGATTTGACGAATGGAAGTGCGACGATTGTTGGGCCGTTTACGGAGCGTGCAGGCGAAGATGCACAATTGAGCTTCCCGCCGGTCCGCCAAATAGAGCTGCCAGAATTAGATCTTTCTACTGAGTAGGCTGTGCCTCGCCCGAAGTGGATTCCCGAACAATCAGGCGGGTAGGTGTCAATTCCGATTTGACGGATTCTCCTGAGAGTTGCGCAAGCAGTTTCTCCACCATCATGCGTCCACCTTGTTCAATATTCTGATCAATCGTTGTCAGTGGAGGAGTCGTTGTGCTGGCCTGGCTGATATTATCATAACCCGTCACAGCGACGTCTTCAGGAACGCGGATGCCGCGGGATGTCAGTGCCATCAGGGCAGCCATCGCGAGCACGTCTGAGGCGGCGAAGATGGCGTCAAATTTGGTGCCGGAATCCAGCATTGCGATCACGGCTTCAAAGGCATTGCGGCCGCCAAACTCAATCTCCAGCAATAAGTTGGTGTCCCAGTGCTTTCCATGTTTCGCGTGGGCTTCCAGGAATCCTTGGTGTCTCAACTTTACCTCTGGCAGATTGATGGGCCCAAGAAAAAGTATCTGTGATCGACCAATCGAGATCAGGTGATCAGCTGCAAGCCGACCGCCATCCACATTGTCACTCCCGACGAGGGTGTAGTTTGTGTGCCCGGTCTGTCCGCCCCAAACGACTATTTTCGAAGCAAGCGGGCCTATGTGTTCAAGTCGCTTGGACATGCCAGCCTGGCCGATCACGATCAGACCGTCGGCTTTTCCAGTTTGTAGGAGACGGCGTTCAGCAATCGTTTCGTCTTCTCGCGGAATGCTGACAATCAGATCATATCCGTTGGCGGATGCGGCCTTGCTGACCGCACCGACCATTTCCAGGTAGAACGGGTCCGAGATCGTCTGACCGGACTCCGGCCGAAGGGGAATCACGATTCCCAAGGCTTCAGACGATTGTCGGCGCAGATTTCGAGCGGATGCGTTAACTGCATAGCCGGTCTCTGCAGCAATCTTCATGATCTGCTTCTTGGTCTCTTCCTTGACCAAGGGGCTGTCATTCAGTGCGCGAGAGACAGTGGAAACATCTACATCGGCTAGCTTGGCCAACTCAGCCATTGTCATTTTTCTGGATGATTTTGCCACGTGATCATTCATTTGGCTTATCTTCCCTTCTACTGGCTGTGTCTTGTTTGGCTGGCCGCATCTGACCATGGTTGCGTTCCTGGCGCAGCTATTCGACGCCAGTTACTGACTTGAATACGCAGAATAAATCAAGAAATTACTTATGCAAATTCAATTGGCGTGTGATTCAACAGCTGAGTGTTAGGCCAATACAGTACTGACATGTGGCGCAAATAAAAGGCCCGCCTGCGGGAGTAGGCGGGCCTTGCTGCGCAGGGGGATACGCAGCTTCCTGATCTGGGTGGATCAGAATCTGTAGCGCAAAGTTGCGGTCGCAGAAGTTCCGTTGATGGAGCGAGCTACAATTACGTCGGGTGTTCCGTTGCCGTCCGTGTCGAAAACGCGTCCATTTTCTGCTTCAGTGAACAGCACTTCGTCAAAGACATTGTTGACGCCAATGGAAAGCGTTGCCTGGTCGGTGATGTCCCAATCAGCGAAGAGATTTGTCACCGTGGCACCTGGCATGACGTAGACGTTATCGTCATCGACGTAAGTGTCAGTCGTGCCGGTGAAGTTCACGCCAATACGGCCGAGGCCATCAATTGTATAGGATGGCGTCAACGACCATATCCAATCCGCTTGACGGCGCGGCGTGTTGCCCACATTTGTCGGTGCCGTGTCGCTCGCGTCGATTTCTGCATCTGTGAACGTGACAGATCCGCTAAGGTCGAACCCTTCATAGGCATAGTTGAGTTCTGTCTCGATGCCTTGGGAAACATATGTGTTGCCCAGCGCGGTCATCGTTGTGATCTCGTAGTTGTCTTCCTTCGTTTCAGCATTGAAATAGGTGACGTAGAGATCGAGCTGGCCTGGAACGGCGTCGCCGGATTCCTGCCATTTCAGACCTGCCTCGAACTGTTGGGTTTCATCCACAAAGGTTTCTTCTCCACCTGGGACGAGCCCTCCGCCGGCGTTGAGCGAATTAAACAGTTGACGCTCGCCATTAAAGGCCGCTCCCTCGCTATAGCGTCCGAACACCGACAATGATTCCGAGATCAGGTAGTTTGCGCCAAGCGTGAAAGACGTATGGTCTACTTCGAAGTTCGCTACGCCTCCGAGCCCGGTATTGAGCGAGACCGATGTCTCCGGCGCATCAATGACCCCGTCACCATCGACATCAAATGCGCCGGGTGCACCTTCGGTGCGGGTGCCGGTCTGCTCCAATGTGTCCAGTCGGATGGATCCGTCGAGCGTCAGGCCATTGTCCAGTGCCCAGTTTGCGGCAACAAATGGCGCGCGCGCTTGGTATTCGAGATCATAATTTCGGTTGGTGCCCGTCCATCCGAAAGCTTGATTGTAGCCCAGAATGCCGTTGTCAGTGAAGCCAGCGATGTCGATCAGCGACGCATTGGTATCTGTTGACGTCAGGAAGCGATTCCAATGCCAATCCTGGACGAACTTCTGATTCATGAAGAAATAGCCTGCGGTCAGGTCAAGTGTTGACCCGTCCAGCGACAGAGATTTCGACGCACGCAATTCGCTAGCGAAATTGCTCATATCGTCGAGATCTGTGTTGAAATAGGCGACTTCAGAGATCAGCGAATTGCCAGTTGCAGCGAGCAAGGTGTCCGACGTGACCGGATTGCCCGTGCCGGGGCCGTTGAAAAAGCTTGCTGTCGCGCCCCCATAGGTGCCGGCGAGCAGGGTGTCCGCGTCGCTGACAGCGTGCGTGAAGGGGGCATTGAAATATCCTGAGATGTCTTGGTAGCGTGCCTTGGCGTCCAGATTGATACCTGCGCCGATATCAAAATTCGCCTGTACTCCCAATGACTTGAGCTGGGTGCGGATGCCATCAGCCAGATCGTAGTTGTTGACTGTGTTTTCGCCGTCCACATCGCGACCATTGCGGATGAAGGGGCTATGAAGGCTGTCATTGGTGGCGGAAAGCCCGGCTATGCTGTCAGTGACTTCATTGCCTGACAGACCTGCCGCCTGCGGCATGTAGGTGGCGTCGGCCTTGTCGAGCCATTTTGTATTGACCCTGATGAAGCCACTTTCAAATTCCTTGGTCAAACTGGCGCGAATTTGGCCGCCACTTACTGCGTCAAACCCCAGATCGCGGTAGTCGCCACCTTGCTGCCAGTGGCCACCGACATGGAAATACAGGCTGTCAGACAATGAGCCGCCATACTCGAAATCGGCGCGATAGTCGTCATGATCGAGGCCTGTGCTGAGTGCGATTGATCCGCCTTCGGTACTACCGGTTTTTGAGATGAAATTGATGATGCCGCCGGGGCCATTCGTGGTCAGCGTGGAGGCCGTGCCGCCGCGGACTGATTCTACACGATCGAGCGTGCTGTCAACTTTGTAGAACCCGTCTGCTGGGCCGAAGTCGAAGTCGCCAAATAGAAGGATTGGGAGGCCATCTTCCTGCAGGCTGACATATTTAGCGCCGCCAGTGGACAGTGGCATGCCGCGCACCGCGATATTGGAATTGCCGCCTCCAGCTGAACTTTCAGCGCGAATGCCGGGCAGGGCGCGGAATATTTCGGATGTGCTCCGGGGCGCGGTCTTCATGAGTTCCGACTGGTCGAGACTGCTGACAGAGATAGAGCTGTCCAATCGGTTTTGACCACCAGATTTTACCACGCCGGTCACGACCACGACTTCCTGACGAGCCTCGGATTCGGTGGCCTCAATAGCGTCTTGCGCAGACGCGCCATAAACGAGCGCGACGGCGCCGGCGCTCAACAAAAGAGAATTGCGAGTGATCGACATGACTTCTTCCTCCCTGTCACTGCTGGTGTTTTCACCAGTCGATATCTCATCCGGTAATCCGGCATATTGCCTTATAGGCATCGACTGCAATCGATTGCAACAGAAAAATACAATCGATTGCATAGCGGTCATTTGTATGACGTATCCGACTCGGAAACTCTTCCATGGGCGTGGCGGCGTCCCGCTATAATAATTTTGATTGTCCGTGCATCTCCTGACTACAAGCTTAACCAATAGTCTTCGAAGGCAAGAAATTTTTCGATATGCCGCGTATTCGCAGGATGGACCGAACGTTGGCTCAAAGCCTCAAATGGCGGGATCAAGAACAGCTGAATCTCCCGTGATTTTTCGTTTGATCGCTTGTCTGTCCCAACGACACCTTCTCTAATTCTCCGCGACGATAGCGGACGACTGATCCGTGGAAATGAACGCGTAGGAGGAAGTGTGAATGCCCGGCACCAATATTCTGTCAGATATCAAGATCGCTGATATGACGACCGTGATATTCGGGCCATATTGCACCCAGACATTGGCAGACCTTGGCGCAGACGTTGTTAAAGTGGAGCCGCAGGGGGGGGATGACTTTCGAAACGTTGGTAAGCCCGCCAACAATCGGAACATGGGGCCATGCCACCTTACCATAAATCGCGGAAAAAGGTCTGTCGTCTGGGACCTCAAATCAGATGAGGGGAAGGCGGCCATCCGGAGACTCATCGGTGAAAGTGACGTATTCATTCACAATATTCGGCCAGACGCCGTGGCCCGGCTCGGCCTGACATTCGATGAGGTAAAGGCCATCAAGCCTGACATCGTTTATGTGCACTGTCTGGGCTTTGGGTCTGATGGCCCGTACGCCGGTCGTCCAGCCTATGACGACCTGATCCAGGGCCTGTCCGGCGCGACGATGCTATTGCCCAAAGTTGATGGGAATGAACGCCCCCGGTTCATCCCGACAGCGTTTGCTGACAAGGTATCCGGAATGCATGCAATGTATGCGACGCTGGCGGCCTTGCACCATCGTGATCGAACAGGGGAAGCTGTTCATGTGGAAGTTCCGATGTTTGAGTGCGTCACGCATTTCCTTCTGGAAGAGCATTTTTACGAGGCGGAGTTCGATCCACCAGTTGGACCGTTCCTTTATCAGCGGCAGGTTGATCCATCACGGCAGCCCCTCAAAACGTCAAATGGCTGGATTGTGATCGCACCTTATGTGGATGCTCGGTGGATCAAGCTGTTTGATGTCATGGGGGCGCCGCACGAGCTGGAGGATGAAAGAATATCTGATCGCAAGGGTCGGTTCTTCAACCAAGACTATATGATGGAGCGTGTTCAGGAGTATTTTGAAAAGCAGCCAACTGAGTATTGGCTGGATGAGTTGGGAAAGGCTGACATTCCGGCTGCTCGTGTGAATGACTTTCCGGATCTCCAGAAGGACCCTCATCTGATTGCCACAAACTTTTTCAAGAGACGTGAGCACCCAACTGAAGGCGGATACTGGGAAACCCAACCTCCAGTCGTGTTCCGCGGTCAGCCAGAAAGAGAAATTTCACCCGCTCCCAGAATTGGTGAGCATACAGAAATTGTGCTCTCTGAACTTGGGCTGGGGATAGATTAAACTCCGCCGTCGACCGTGATGATTGAGCCTGTTGAGAAGCTTGCGGCATCGCTCAGAAGGTAGAGTGCCGCCGACACAATCTCCTCCGGTCGTCCTGGTCTGCCTAGCGCGTTATCGGCAGATTGACGGGCCTCTTCTGTCCACGCTTCGGCTATATCCGTCAGGAAAGGGCCGGCGCAAATACAATTCACCCGGACTTCAGGGGCGTACTCTTTGGCCATGCCGACGGTCATGGCGTTAAGCCCTGCCTTGGCGGCGCTGTAAGGAACGACTTGGGCAAGGGGCTGAAGTGCTGCAACAGACGAAATGTTCAGGATACTGCCGCACCCTTGTGACTTCATGCGCTCACCGAGGGCGCTTGCGAGGCGGTAGGGGCCTTTCAAATTCAAATTCAGTATACTGTCGTACAGGTTTTCAGGCACGTCATGGCTAGCCATGCGAGGCCCCATTCCGGCATTGTTGATCAGAATGTCTACACGCCCAAATTCTGTATATGCCGTTTCAACCAAACGATCAATCTCGTCCCATTTTCCGCAGTGCGCGGCGACAGCAAGAGCGCGCCTTCCCAATTTGCGGATATCGTCCGCCGCCGCCTCGCACGCTTCAAGTTTGCGGCTCGCGACGATGATGTCGGCTCCTCTTTCAGCGAGAGCTATGGCCATCTGATAGCCAAGCCCTCGGCTTCCGCCGGTTATAAGGGCAACTTTACCTGTGAAGTTCAGCAATGGATCAGTCATGACGTTTCCCCTGTTTTTTAAGAAGGGGGAGTGTACCGCCGTCAGCCTGCGGCGCCACCTGTGTCCTAGGGAGAGGAATCTACAAAAAGGAATTCAGGTCCGAGATGAATTGGTCAAATTTGTCATGGTGCAGCCAGTGTCCTGCATCTTGATACAGTTTGACTTCAGCGTTTCGGAAATTCTGGAGACGCCCGTCTTTCGCAGGATTCGAAGCCCAACTTTTCTCGCCGTACAGCAGAAGCGTAGGGCAGGTGATCTGACCCCAAAGGTATTCAAGATCTGCATGCGCCATGTCGTATGGTGGAAATGTGCGGAAGTAGTTGTCAAATTTCCAAGACCAGGTGCCATCTTCATTTTGGCTGATTCCGTGGACGGTTAGATGGCGTGCCTGTTCGTCATTCAGATAGCTGTTTTCTTCTTTCATGCGCGTAAAGGCGTCTTCTAGGCTGGCGTATCGTTTTGGCACTCGGCCAGCGATACCGCGCTTTGCTTCGATCCACTCGCGCATGCGTTCGTCGATTGGTCGTCCGAAGCGTTCTTCCAGCATTTTGGGTGAAGGTCCGAGACCTTCGATCGCGACGAGTTTGCGAACATTTTCTGGGTAAATGCCCGCATATCGGAGTGCGATATTCCCGCCATAAGAGTGCGCGACGATTGTCACTGGCGCGAGTTTCTTCTGATGGATCAGCTGTGCGAAATCATAAACGCAAGCGCGCGCAGAATACTCTCCATCTGCAGACCAGGCACTGTCACCATGTCCGCGAAGATCGGGTGCGATAACGTGCCAGTCCTGCCGCAATTCCTGAGCTGTCCAGTCCCAACTGCGGCAATGGTCTCGCCCGCCGTGAAGCAGGATCAGGGGGGGCGCGCCTTCATTCCCCCAGTCGGCATAATGAAGACGGAGGCGTTGCGAAATATATGTTTGCGAAGTGGGACCATGGATCATTCTCATATAGTCAACATGCGTGCATTGAATGTCCACCCGCTCCGTGGCGGCAGGTTAGCTAGTCATAATCCAAGCTCGCACGGCTTCCGGTCCCGTAGAATATTCGAGATACATATTTATGTATTTTTCTCGGACAGGATGAATTGTAAGCGCATATTAATCCTTTTCAGTGCTAATTATTTAATAGCGTGGTTGATCGGATTGGGCGGTCGGGTATGCGAGGGGATTTCGGGGGGAGTCACACATGGGAAAGGCCGCGAGACACTCGCCAGACGTTATCGAACTGGACTTGAAGCGTGGTCGCCAACTTGGGTCAGCACTGCGTGATGCATACGCCAGTGTGCTCAACGAGCCGTGCCCTCAGCATCTTCTGGATTTGCTGGATGAGCTGCGGCTAAAAGAAAAATCCAATCAGGACAAACAGACGAGCTGAAATCAGCCGAGCTGCTGAGATATATCCAGTTTTCGGGATTCAGAAAACGCGTCTGCCTGATCGAGGCGTTTCCGTGCCAAGTCCTTCGCCGCCTCACCTTTGTGACGAGCGTCGTTATTTCTAGAGCGAAGTGTCGGCGTACTCCGACTCGACAGCTGAAGTGAATTCAGCGTCTTGCGCAAAAAGGGAAGTCTCCAAACCATCACCAACCTCCTGCTGTAATGGCGAAGCCTACGAGGGGTGACCCACTCGATTCATCGACGCCAATTCTGGCGGACGGCTTGAAATATCTTCCGCATTTCCTGCGCCTATCCGGCCAACAACTCGAATATGTTAACGTATATTCTTCCGTTGCGCGAGTTCGATTCTATTAAATCGTGGCAAAGGTGATCTATCTCGGTTGGACCGAGCGAATTCCAGCTGCAATGAATTGGCTACCGGCGACCAGTTGGATTGTCCGGTGTAGCCTCATCAGTTCGTGGCAGCTGAACGGCTCCGATTGTGCCGAAGATTTGCTCCCAGAAGCCGAGTTCGCGTCCCCGTGTGGGTGTTTCGCGAGAGGCGTAATTGACGATTTGGCCTGCATTCTCGTCGTATTCTACCACTTCCTCTACCGCGTCATCCTCTCCGAATCGGATGGCCACGATACTGCGAGATTTGACCTTCGGGTTCAAATACGCGACGCGTTCCTGGAGTTCGGACATGTAGATCCAGGTGTTCTCGTCGAAAATGCTTGTCGTCGAAGGCGAGCCGAGTTGCGCCAGAACGCTCGACCGAGTGTCTTCGCCAGGTTTCATTTCCCGGGGTTGTGCCTCATCAGCCACATAGCCATGATAGTCACGCGAGGGCGTGAGGCAGGCTGTAAGAGGCAGAGCCACAAGTGACAGTGCCAGTATCGCGCATCGCGACATAGGACTACTCCTGTTAATTCGACACGAAAGACCTAGCTGTTGGTAGCACGTCTTGGCAAGCGGAGGAGTGCAGGTTTGATGGCGTTTCCCAAGTTTTGGAACAGTGACAGCAAACAGATTCGAAAGTCTTCAGACTCGCTGTATTCCAGTTTGGCTGCGGCATCGCTGAGACCAGATTTGTACGAACAAGGGGCCGCGATAGACAGTTTTGAAGGCCGTGCCGCGATGATTACGGTTCACGCCACGCTAGTGCTCGGCCGTCTCCGGCGAATCAACACGACGCGTGCGAGGAAAATTGCCGAACGGCTCAATACCACAGTGTTGGACCAGTTCGACGCGGCCTATCGGGAAACCGGAGTGGGCGATTCCTCTATTGCCCGCAAAGTCCGCAAACTTGCGGAAGTTCATTACGGTCTTGGGAAGGCGCTTACCGAGGCCGTCTATAATTCCGGCGAAGATTCCACGGGGGCGGTAGTTGCTTGCATCCAGCGAAACGCTTTGAGTGAGGCGGGAAGAGAACGGCTTCTGGCGCTGTACTTGTTACACAACAGACATCGTTTGGATGCCCTTGACGATGATACTGTCCTTGCGGGCGATTTCGATTGGGCACTTCCTGCGGACGACGAGCCCTCCAGCACATGAGCGGCGTTGCCAATGCCCGAGGCGCGCCGTAAACACCGCAAAGTAACCCAAGTGACCTCACGGAGCGTGATAGCCCTATGGCTGACGGCTTGATTCTGGCAATTGATGCGATGGGGGGCGACGACGCCCCGGACGTAACCGTCGCGGGTGCTGAGTTGTTTGTTGCCGCTCGCCCCAATGCGCGCGTGCGTCTTCATGGCGATGAAACCAAACTCGCTTCATTGCTTTCGAAAGCAACAGAAAGAATTGAGATCGTTCATACGGACTTGGCCATTACAAGCGATATGAAGCCCAGCCAGGCTCTACGTCGAGGCAAGGGCTCTTCGATGTGGAATGCGATTGAGGACGTGAAAGCTGGCCGCGCCCATGCGTCGGTATCGGCGGGTAATACTGGTGCGCTGATGGCCATTTCGATGCTTGTCCTGCGCAAGATGGATGGCGTTCACAGGCCAGCCATGACGGCAGCCTGGCCAACGCTTCGTGGTCGCAGCGTCGTTTTGGACGTAGGTGCAAATCTTGAGGCGGATGCGGCACAATTGGTAACGTTCGCGATCATGGGCGAGGCCTATGCACGCGCCATTCTTGGAATTGAGAAACCGACGATCGGAATTCTGAATATTGGCTCCGAAGAGATGAAAGGTCACGACGAGATCCGTGAAGCGCACGAGCTTCTGAGGAACTCTGATCTGGACCTTGATTATCATGGCTTCATCGAAGGCGACGACATTTCGACTGGAACAGTGGACGTCATTGTAACTGACGGTTTTACTGGCAATGTCGCATTGAAGGCTGGCGAAGGCGTTGCGCGGATGCTCGGTACTCGCGTGCGCGAAGCGCTGACATCAAACATTCTTTCCAAGGTTGGCGCGGTACTGGCCATTGGCGGCTTGAAGCAGCTGCGCGAACAGATGAACCCCAGCAATGTAAATGGTGGTGTGTTGCTGGGTCTTGGCGGTGTCTCCGTGAAAAGCCACGGTGGTACAGACGCAAAAGGGTTTGCGCGTGCTTGTGAACTTGCAGCTGATCTCGCGAATAGCCACTTCCGGGAAGAGGTCGCCCACAATCTGAACAAGATCCGGCAGAAGGGTATAGCCGCCGAATAGGCGTCTTATGTAAAGGTAGATCATGGCACGGCGCAGCTTTATCCGTGGAACTGGCAGCTATCTGCCAGCCAAGGTTCTGACAAACGATGACATGTCCCAAATGGTCGATACGACCAATGAGTGGATCATCGAGAGAACTGGCATAACCCGTCGTCACGTGGCCGCTGATGACGAAGTCACATCAGATATTGCGGTTGGCGCAGCGAAGCAGGCACTTGAAGCGGCCGGAATGAAGGCCTCTGATGTCGATCTGATCGTGCTGGCGACTACGACACCAGACCGAACCTTTCCGGCAACCGCCACTGCGGTTCAGGCGAAACTTGGAATTGAACAAGGTGCAGCCTTCGATGTGCAGGCTGTTTGCTCAGGCTTTCTCTTTGCCCTGGCAACTGCTGACTCGATGTTGAAGCAGGGGCTATTTAACACGGCTCTCGTGATTGGTGCGGAAACCTTCACGCGCATTCTCGATTGGTCGGACCGCGGCACGTGCGTCCTGTTCGGTGATGGCGGCGGCGCTGTGGTGCTGCAAGCTGAAGAGTGGGATGGCGCGGAAGATGCCGGTGTGATCACCCACCACATCCGAACTGACGGAACCAAGTCAGATCTGCTCTACGTCGATGGTGGAGTGAGCTCTACAGGGACGATTGGGCATGTGCGTATGGAAGGTAACAAGGTGTTCCGGCACGCAGTTGCCAATATTTCATCGGCAATTCAGGCGGTGCTGGATGAAACCGGGCTGTCCTCCGAAGAAATTGATTGGTTCGTGCCTCATCAGGCGAACAAGCGCATTCTGGATGCCGTTGCCAAGCGCATGAACATCGATGACGAAAAAGTTGTCATCACGGTCGACCAACATGCGAATACGTCTGCCGCATCTATTCCACTGGCACTTGATCACGCAGTCCGCAGCGGTCGCGCCAAACCCGGCGACTTGATTCTGTCAGAAGCGATGGGCGGGGGATTTTCCTGGGGCGCAAGTCTATTCCGGCTCTAGCCTGATCATCAAAAATCAGCATTATCAAAGAACTGACGCAACGGATCCGCTAGGGATCCGTTAACGAAATTCGTTCACTCATTAACCAAAGCGGGAGAATCCCCATGAGCAATCAGACCGTCACCCGGGCCGAAGTCACGGATGCGATCGTACGAGAAGTTGGCGTTACGCGTCAGGAATCGTCCGATCTGCTGGATCGGACCCTGGAACTGATCGGTTCTGCTCTGGAGACAGAGGATGAGGTGAAGCTCTCCCGTTTTGGCAATTTCGTGGTGCGCTCGAAGGCACCACGGGAGGGCCGAAACCCAAAAACCGGGGAGGAAGCCGTGATTGCCGCGCGCCGCGTCGTCACGTTCCGCCCTTCACCAATGCTCAAATCATTGGTGGATCATAAATAGTCAGAAAGGACCTCTCATGTCGGCAAGCCGAGCCCGTATCCATAAATCCGCTCAAGCGTTCCGGTCTATCGGTGAAGCGGCAGGGGAACTCGGTCTGGAGACACATGTCATCCGATATTGGGAAACCAAATTCACAAAAGACGTACGCCCTATCAAACGTGCCGACGGGCGACGTATGTTCCGTCCGCAGGATCTGGATGCGCTCAGAGCAATTCAGATCCTGGTCCACGAAAAGGGACTGACCTTGAAGGGAGCCAAATCGCTGTTGGCAGAACAAGGCGTTGCAGCTGTGCTATCTGGCGCAGCAACACTCGGTACAAGCCCGGCTAGAGAGCTTCAGAAAACGGTTGAAGAGGCATTCAGGTCTGACCCAGCAGACGTTCGAGATGACAAGCTTCAAGACACGCTTGTGGGTCTTACGGATCTGAAGGCTCGTCTGGATGCCGTTCGCCAAGAACGCGCAGCCTGATCCCACATAAGACATTGCGGAAGAGAGGCGGCTTGGGTACAAGCCGCCGAAGTCGGAGCGTGGCGCAGCCCGGTAGCGCACTCGCCTGGGGGGCGAGGGGTCGTAGGTTCGAATCCTATCGCTCCGACCATTTCCGTCCGATCCTGAAGAAGGACCGGACGGTTCGGAATTGCGATTATTCGTCCTGCAGTTTTACGCTCTCAACCTTGCCCATCGCGGCGAGCGCAAACGCGTAGTCCAGTGCGACATCTTTCAGGCCTTCAAAACGCCCGGAAGCGCCGCCATGACCGCCTTCCATTTCAATACGCAGAAAGTAAGGGCCGCCATTCGGAGCATCGTGACGCAGTCGCGCCGCCCATTTCGTCGGCTCCCAATAGGTAACGCGAGGATCGGACAGCCCACCCGTGATCAACATCGGCGGATAGGCCAGATCAGCGACATTGTCATAAGGGCTGTAGGCCATGATCGTATCGTAGTCTTCCGCAGATGTAAGCGGATTGCCCCATTCCGGCCATTCCGGAGGGGTTAGCGGCAGGCTCTCATCAGACATGGTGTTTACCACGTCCACGAATGGCACTGCCGCAATGATTCCGCCGAACAGTTCCGGATCCATGTTTGCTACGGCGCCCATCAACAAGCCGCCTGCCGATCCGCCATAAGCGACGATGTTGCCCTTGCTCGTGTAATTCTGCTCAACGAGATAGTGTCCGGCTGCAATGAAATCCTTGAATGTGTTCGGCTTCTTTTCAAGCTTTCCATCCAGATACCACTGGTAACCCTTCGCCTTGCTGCCTCGCGGGTGAACGATGGCGTAGACAACTCCGCGATCGACCAGGCTGAGGCGGCTTGTGCGGAAGTCTGCCGGGTAGGTGATTCCGTAGGAGCCGTATCCGTAGAGAAGCATCGGTGCAGAACCATCCACCGGAGTTGTCTTGTGTCGCAACAGAGTGATTGGTACTTCCACGCCATCCCATGACGGTGCCATCAGGCGCTCTGCAATATACTCATCCGGGGAGTGGCCGGATGGCACTTCCCGCGTCTTCCGCAGAATTCGTTCATGCGTGTCTAGATTATAATCGAAAACCTGTTCCGGAGTAGTTGGAGACGAATACTCGAATCTCAGAACAGGCGTTTCGAAATCATAGCCGCTATCCAGACCGAGTGAGTACGCTGCCTCTTCAAAACTGATTTCATGACTGGAGCCGTCCTTGCGCGCATGAATGACGATGCGAGGCAGACCGTTTTCGCGCTCAATAATGGTTAAATAGTCCTTCTGTGGCTGCATGCCCAGAAGCAGCGTTCCGGGCCGATGGGGAATAACTTCCTCCCAATCATCCCTGCTCGTCGACTCCATGGGTGCACGCATCAGCTTGAAATCAACAGCGCCATCCAGATTGGTGAGAATGTAGAATTGGTCGTCCCAGTGGGCGACATTGTACTCATTGTCGGTTTCGCGCGCGGCGATGAGACGAGGGGCTGGATCGGCTTCTTCTACTGGGAACCAGTAGACTTCAGACGTCGTATGGCTTGAAGCGCTGATGAAGATAACTTCCTCACTCGTGCTCTTGTTGATGCTCAGGAATACTCCGGGATCTTCTTCGCGGTAAACCAGGGTGTCTTCGCCGGTTTCGAGATCACGCTGCCATACGGAGTCGGGCCGGGCATTCTCATCACGATGGATCCAGAAAATGCGCTTTCCATCAGACGACCACTCGAATGGACCGTAGGCGTTGTCTATATGGACGCCAAGGTCGTCTCCTGACTCGATGTTCTTGAGGCGGATCGAGTAGAATTCGCTTCCTTGAGTATCTGTCGCGTAGGCAATCAGAGTGTGGTCAGGTGAGGTGTCTATACCGCCAAATGAAAAGTATTCCTTGCCCTCGGCCAGTGCATCTCCATCGAGCAGGATCGTTTCTTCTGCGCTGTCGTCAAATGCCTTGTCTGCGGGCTTGCGCGCGATAATTGCATATTCGCCGCCTTCGCGGAAACGGGTATAGTAGGCGTAAGGACCATCGATTTCGGGGACAGAGCTGTCATCCTCCTTGATGCGCCCTCTCATTTCCTTGAACAACTCTTCGCGCAATGCGGTTGTCGGGTCTTCAAGTGCCGCTTTGGTGAAAGCGTTTTCTGCTTCGAGATAGTCTCGAATATCTTGGCGAAGCACGGAAGGGTCGCGCATCACCTCTTGCCAATTCTCATCCTTCATCCAGTTGTAGGGATCATTTCGCGTTCGACCGACTTGTGTGATCTCATGGTCGACACGGGCCGCGACTGGAGGTGCAGGCTGTGAGGTCACCGGCGAGTTTTCAGGTATTGGTGCTGCGGTTTGCGCTTTCTGGGAAGAAGTTTCGGTCATTGTGCATCCGGTGCTGAGCGCTACTGCGGCAGCGCTAATCATTAGAAGGGAAAGGCGCATAATTGAATCTCCGGGGGTATGATTTGCCCGAATAGGATCAGGTGCGCCAGATATTGTCCAGCGCTATTCGGCTGGTCTGAATTCCAGCACCACGCCGTTGATACACCAGCGCTCACCTGTTGGAGGCGGGCCATCCTTGAAGACATGACCTTGGTGCATTCCACAGATCGCGCAGTGGCATTCGGTGCGGGGCAAGATCATCTTGAAATCTGTCTTGGTTGCGACGACGCCCTCGCTGGCAGGTTGCCAGAAACTCGGCCAACCCGTGCCGGAGTCGAATTTGTGTTCAGACGACCAAAGCGGTGTATCGCATCCCTTGCAATGAAAGAGGCCGTCTCGCTTCTCATCATTATGATTGCCGGGCGTAAAAGCGCGTTCTGTGCCTTCACGAATACCAACTCGGTATTCTTCTTCTGTAAGCATTTCGCGCCATTCGCGGTCGGACCGCTCAATTCTGGTCTTGGTCATGACAGGCTCCGTATTCGCGTCTGACCATGATATAGGCGTTCGGCCTGATCACGCCATTGCCAACTCTGCAATGGCGACAAATGGCAAACAAAAAAAGACCGCCAAACTGGCGGTCTTTTCCTGGTATTTATCTCTGGGGCCGGGTCTAGCCGTACAGCACTGTGATAGACTCAGCGACGAGTGCCGGACGGTCCTGTCCTTCGATCTCCACGGTCGCTTCCATCTTCATTTGCTTGCCACCCGCCTTCGGTTCCACAGACAGGCATTTCTGACGCAGACGAACCTTGGAGCCAACGGGGACCATGTTCGTGAAACGAACTTTGTCAGAGCCATAATTGATGCCACGTGTTGTGCCGGAAACGCGGAGCACCTCAGAGCCCAGCATGGGCAGCAGTGACAATGTCAGGAAGCCATGCGCGATCGGGCTACCGAGCTCTTTGGTGGCGCGCTCCACGTCGACGTGGATCCACTGATGGTCTCCGGTCGCCTCAGCAAACATGTTGACGCGATCCTGATCAATCACATGCCAATCGGACACGCCAACTTCCTGGCCGGCAAGCGATTCGAGATCATCGTAAGCAATGGTGCGTGGGTCCGCCATATAATCCTCCTATTGGTTTGAAGATGTTGTGGACCGGGATCGCCCATTCCGCAAGATTTACGGAAGGGCAAGGCGCCAATCACACACACGAACCTTAAACGATCCGGCTTTCTTTCTTGCCCCAGTAACGATCGCGGATCAGCCGCTTGTAGAGCTTTCCGGTTGGGTGGCGTGGCAGCTCAAGATCGAAATCGACAGATTTTGGACATTTGATCTTGGACAGCTCGCTGCGACAGAACTCCAGTAGTTCGGAGGCCAACTCGTCTGATGGTGCAATTCCCGGCATTGGCTGCACAATGGCCTTAACAGCTTCGCCAAACTCTTCATCCGGCACACCGATGACGGCGACATCGGCGACTTTAGGATGTGTGATGAGGACGTTCTCTGCTTCCTGCGGATAGATATTCACCCCCCCTGAGATGATCATGAACGCCTTTCGGTCCGTCAGATACAAGAAGCCATCGTCGTCGACTTTTCCGACGTCTCCCAAAGAGGACCAGTCCGGATGCTTTGGATTGAGCGCGGAAGCGTTCTTCTCCGGGTCGTTGTGATAGTTTGGCGGGGCTGTGCCGCCGAAATATACTTGGCCTTCTTCGCCAACGGGCACTTCGTCGCCGTTTTCATCGCAGATGTGAAGTTCGCCGAATATGGCGCGGCCAACAGTGCCTTTGTGCTCCAGCCATTCCGCGCTCTTGGCCCATGTCATGCCGTTCCCTTCGGACCCGGCATAGTATTCGTCGATGATAGGGCCCCACCACTCTATCATTTGCTCTTTGACCGGGATCGGACAAGGCGCGGCAGCGTGGATGACGAATTTCAGGCTGCTTACATCATATGAATTGCGAACATCTTCCGGCAGTTTGAGCAGTTTCACGAACATGGTTGGCACCATTTGCGTGTGCGTGGCCTTGTAAGTCTGAACGCAGTCGAGGAAGGCTTCTGGATCAAATTTCTCCATCACCACCAGCGTTGCGCCGAGGCGAGTGAATGTCATGCACCAACGTAGCGGCGCAGCATGGTACAGCGGTGCTGGCGACAGATAGACATTGTCCGGCCCGGCCCCGGCAAGTGCGCGGGTGATCTGAAGGAGAACATTGTCTGCATCTATCGGGGTGTTTGGTTCCAGTGGCGGCCGAATGCCTTTTGGGCGGCCAGTGGTGCCGGAAGAATACAGCATATCTGTGCCGGCCATTTCGTCGGCTATAGGTGTTGTGGAAAAAGCCGTCTGATGTGCTTCCAGGCCATCAAAGCCGTCGATATTTCCGTCGATGCACCAGTAGTGACCTAACGATGTCAGTTCCTTCACCTGTTCTGCAATGTCGGCTTTGCCCGCGCTGGCGATCAAGAGAGTGCTACCGGAATCTTCAATAATATACTGAACCTCGGGTGCGGTGAGCCGGGACGATACGCAGACGAAGTAAAGGCCTGAGCGCTGCGCCGCCCAGCAGATTTCGAAGTAGCGAGCTGAGTTCTCTGCGAACAAGGCGATCGTGTCGCCGGGCTTCAGGCCAGCATTGCGAAACGCGTGAGCGATCTGATTTGACCGCTCGTCCAATTCCTTGAACGTGACGGTTTTCCCAGATGGAGCCATGATATAGGCGGGCTTGTCCGGATGGGTTTTGGCGTGGTGACAGGGATGCATGGTTTCCTCCAGAATCGGCGCGGCTACTGTCGAGCGCGTTCGACTTTCAGGAGAAGTTTCTAGTCAGACGTGGACGTTCGTCTACCGGCAACGTCGCGTCAGCTAGGGCTATTTCGGGAAGCCAGGCGAGTCTCGTTTGTCTGGATTGTCTTCCAGATATGCGAATTTAAGCTCGGTTGAGCGATTGTGGTTGCCATCAGGTGACCAGCCAGGCGCATTGATCAGTCGGCCGATCCAATGGTGCGGCCGCCATCCATCAGACGCGCAATCTTTCAAAAGACCGAAAAACTCATGGAACGCGATGACAATTGGGTTGTGATCGTTGAGCGGCTTCACGATTCCGTAAATTGGCTTCTCATCTTCCAGCTCGGGTACGAAAGTACCAAACGCCTTGTCCCAGATAATGAAGACGCCGGCAAAGTTGGTGTCGAGATAGCGGGGATTGGTGGCGTGATGCACTCTATGATGGCTCGGTGTGTTGAACACCGCCTCGAACCACCGAGGCATTTTGTCGATGGCCTCAGTATGAATCCAGAACTGGTAAAGCAGGTTCAGACCGCCCACAAAGAAAATGACGTAAGGGTGGAAGCCTATGACGACCATTGGCAGACCGATCCATATCAATCCAGTGAACGGGCCAAACCAAGGCTGCCTCAGGGCCGTCGTCAAATTGTAGTTGGTCGAGGAATGATGGGTGACATGTTCCATCCACCACCAGCGCGCCCGGTGCGCGAAGCGATGCTTCCAATAATAGATGAAGTCGTAGAGCACGAACCCTGCCAAGGCGGACCAGAGCGTGAAAGGCAAGGTCAGGATACGAAATGGCCAAGCCACGAGCATCATCCAGATCGCGACAGAACCGGTCAGCGTATTGATGATGACATTGCCGAGGCCCATAGCGAGCGAAGCCACAGCATCTTTGGTATCGTATCGCCCCTGAGCGCGACCTGATTTGACCGCCCACCACTCCAAGGCGACTGAAGCGACAAAAACAGGGGCCGCAAAGGTGGTGACGGCGGGCAGGGGATTGAATTCCATCGATCAGCAGACCGTTGAGTAAAATATTAGGTTTACGCCGAGCGTTGCGAACCGCGATCGTCTTCTTCTAATCAGGCTTGGTCGCGTTGCGAAAGGGCCTGCGTCAGTATGCATCGGCAATTGGTTTGCCGTCGCGCTTGTAGACTTTTCCGTCTTTCATGACGAAGTCGACTGACTCGAATAGGGAGATGTCTTCCATCGGGTCCGCTTTCACGGCGACAAAGTTCGCAAAACACCCGACATCACCACAGCCCAGTTTTCCCTCCTGTCCGAGCGCTTCCGCTGCCAGGTTTGTGCCTGCCTGCAAGGCTTGCATGGGCGTCATGCCAAGCATCACCATGCGTGAGAATTGTCGCCCATTGTCGCCATGAGGATAAATGCCTGAGTCAGAGCCGAATACGACCTTGACCCCGGATTTCACTGCCGCCGTGAAGCTATCACGCTGGATCTTCGAGATCGCGCGTTCCTTGGCCAAGGATTCTTCAAGCACGCCATTCTTTTCCCCCTCAGATAGCGTGTATTCTGTATTGTAGATATCCATGGACAAGAAGGTGCCGTTGTCCTTCGCGAGCTTAATCGTTTTCTCGTCGAGGATGCTGGCATGCTCGATAGTATCGATACCTGCCAGAATGGCGTTTTTGATCCCAATCGTGCCGTGCGCATGGGAAGCGACCTTTAAACCACGTGCATGAGCTTCATCGGCGACGGCGGCGAGTTCCTCGAGGGTGCCCTGGGCAGCGCCCAGACTTGTGCCTTTGGAAAACACGCCACCGGTGGAACACGTCTTGATAAGATCCACCCCGTATTTGATATTTCGGCGAACCTTTTCTCGCATCTCCCAAGGGCCGGTCGCGACGTTCTCTCCGACCAGATTGTATTCTGACGGCAGCAGATTGTTGTCTGAGCAATGTCCGCCAAGAATGCCGACGGGCGGCCCTGACACAAACATTCGTGGCCCCGGCACGTCGCCTTCATTGATCGCATCCCGTAATGCAACATCGCTATAGCTTGAGGCGCCAACATTTCTGACTGTCGTGAAGCCCGCCAACAAGGTTTTGCGTGCATTCTTGACGCCTGTGATCGCATCACGTTCGTCGGAAAAGCTCAGCGAATAGTAGGCAGGGTCCTCCGGATCCGATGTCAGATGCGTATGCATGTCGATGAACCCTGGTACCAGGGTTGCATTGCCAAGATCGATTATCTCAGCGCCACGGGGTTTGCGCAATTCGTTCGCGCTTCCTCGTTCGACGACCTTGCCGTCCTCAATCAGAAAAGCAGGATTCTCGATTGTTTCGGCAGCAACTGGATCCACGAAATACTCTGCGGTCAGGTAAATCTGCTCAGCCGAGGCTGTCTGGACTATAATCGCGCAGGCTGTGCCGGCCAGCAAATTGGAGAGTTTCATCTCGGAATCCCTTTAACTGAATGGATGAGACTATCCGGCTGAGCCTTGCGTCCCGTCAAGCGCAACCCTGTGTGCCGCCGGGTAAGTCTTGACGAATGCTGAGGCGCGGGCAGCTTGGCGCGGAAAAACAGCAAAGGGAGTCCAGCCATGGCGCAGCCGAAGCAATTTGAGCAGATCATTCTAGACATCGAGGATGGAATCGCGACGCTCACCCTGAACCGGCCCGACAAGATGAACGCTTTCACGGGCAAAATGATGTACGAATTGATCGAGGCGTTCGACATCACCGATGCGGATGACAGTGTTCGCGCCGTGATCGTGACGGGTTCGGGAGACCGAGCGTTTTGTGCTGGCGCGGACCTTTCCGAAGGAGCCAAGACATTTGATTACGACAAGCGGGCTGCAGATGGAGAGGCCGGCCGCACCGAAGATGTAGACATCCAGCGTGATGGCGGCGGGCGTGTGACGTTGCGTATCTTCGACAGCCTGAAACCGGTGATTGGTGCCATCAATGGCGCGGCTGTGGGCATCGGGGTTACGATGCAATTGCCGATGGACATTCGGATCGCGGCCGACAATGCCCGGTTCGGCTTCGTATTCAATCGTCGGGGCATTAACCCGGAGGCTGCGTCCAGCTGGTTCTTACCGCGTCTTGTGGGAATTTCGCAGGCCCTTGAATGGTGCTATTCTGGACGCGTCTTTCCCGCTCAGGAAGCGATGGAGGGCGGATTGGTTCGTTCAGTTCATCCGCAGACAGAATTGATGGATGTCGCACGCGCAATGGCACGTGAGATTGCCGACAATACTGCGGCTGTCTCAACGTCTCTCACACGCCAGATGATGTGGCGCATGCTCGGCGCCAGCCATCCGATGGAGGCTCACATCGTTGACTCCGCTGCCATCTACTCTCGAGGGAAGACGGAAGACGCAAAGGAGGGTGTGATGAGCTTCTTGGAGAAGCGAAAGCCGGTCTATCCTGTGAAGGTGTCCGACGGTATGCCGAATTTTTATCCTTGGTGGAATGAGCCCGAATTCAAATGGATCGGCGACAAGGATTGAGTCGCGATGACACCAGAACTGAGACTGATAGACACCAACGGTGTCCGGCTCCGCGTTGCGCTCGCTGGTGATGGGCCGCTCGTCATTCTCGTTCACGGCTTTCCTGAAAGCTGGTATTCTTGGCGTCACCAGATCGAGGCGCTGTCGATAGCGGGCTACCGTGTGGCAGCGCCCGATGTTCGGGGTTATGGAGAGTCCGACCGCCCCCATGCCGTAGAAGCCTACGACATGGAGAGCCTGACTGGCGACATTGCAGGTCTTGTGGATGCTTTGTCCCCGAATGATCCCGCTGTTGTGGTAGGGCACGATTGGGGCGCGCCGATCGCGTGGAATACCGCACGCCTCCACGCCGGAAAGTTCAGGGCAGTTGCGGGTCTGTCTGTGCCCTACATTCCGCCAGGCGACGTGGTATTCATAGACGCAGCACGTGCCTTGTTCACGGATCGTGGACTGTTTTTTTATCAGATATACTTCCAAGACGAAGGGCCACCTGAGGCCGAACTCGAAGCGGACCCGGCGGAGACGATCCGTAAATTCTATTATGCGATTTCGGGCGACGCGCCAGCAGGGACGTGGCCCATCGACAAGAAGCACGGCGACACGTTGCTTCACCGCCTTCCGGAGCCGGACATGCCGCTTCCGTGGTTATCGGAGGAAGACGTGGCCTACTATGATGCCCAGTTCCGCAAGTCAGGATTCCGGGGGCCTCTTAACCGATATCGCAATTGGCACCGAGACCATGCATATCTGTCGGCTCATCCCTCTTCTCCGATCATCGCCCAGCCCTCCTTGTACATCGGCGGAACTGAGGATCTTGTCTTGAAGATGTTTCCCGGAGACATGATCGCCGCGATGAAGAAAGCCCTCGCCGATCTCAGAGGGGCGGAGTTGCTCGATGGATGCGGACACTGGACGCAGCAAGAGCGGCCAGTGGAGGTCAGTGAACGTTTGCTGAGTTGGCTCGCCGAGCTCTGAGACTATTCGAAGTCTGCGCCATATCCCTGCTGATCGTGAGACAGATCGCCAAAGCGTGTGACATTCGAGTCGAAGGCGAGTTCGACCCGGCCGATGGGGCCGTGGCGCTGCTTGCCGATAATGACTTCAGCTTTGCCGTAAACCTGGTCCATCCGCTGGCGCCATTGGCTCCATTTTTCGTTGGACGCCGGATCATTCGGGTCTGCGCCTGGCTCAGTACGGGAGAGATAATACTCTTCCCGATAGACGAACAGAACCACGTCGGCGTCTTGCTCGATCGAGCCTGATTCCCGAAGGTCTGAGAGTTGTGGACGTTTGTCATCCCGTTGCTCAACGGCGCGAGACAGCTGTGACAGCGCAATGATTGGAACGTTCAAATCCTTGGCGAGGGCCTTCAAGGATGTTGTGATCTGGGTAATTTCCTGCACGCGGTTTGCGTTTGAGTTTCCGCTCGTGACGGTGATCAGCTGCAAATAGTCGATCACAATCATGTCCAGGCCGACAGACCGTTGCAGGCGACGCGCGCGCGCAGCCAACTGGCTGATTGAGATGCCGCCCGTGTCGTCGATGTAAAGCGGCAAATTCTGCAGTTCTTCCGTTGCCTCGCGAAGTCGCTCAAAGTCGCTCTTGTCCAAGTCACCTTGGCGAATGCGGTGCGTCGTGATGCCGGTGCGTTCGGCGATGATCCGTGTCGCCAATTGTTCGTTCGACATCTCCAGCGAGAAGAACCCGACAATAGCGCCGTCGACAGTTTTCTTGGAGCCATCGTCCTGCACCTCAGCGCGATAGGCTGCCGCCGCGTTGTAGGCGATGTTTGTCGCCAGCGATGTTTTTCCCATCGACGGACGACCAGCCAGAATGATCAGGTCTGAGCGATGCAATCCACCAAGCTTTTCGTCGAGATCGCGCAATACGGTTGGAATACCCGCGATCTTTCCTTCGCGCTTGAAAGCGGCTTCGGCGTTTTTCAGCGACTCGGTCAGTGCTTCGGAAAACGAACTAAAGCCTCGTCCCGAAGATCCACGCTCTGCCAGATCGAACAATTGACGTTCGGCGAGTTCGATTTGTCGCTCACCGCTTTCTTCAGGCGTCGGGTTCAGCGCGCGGCCTTGGAGTTCGCTGCCGATGCCGACCAGTGTACGTCGCATCGCAAGGTCGCGAATCATGCGCGCATAGTCGCCAACTTCAGGGCCGAATGCGGCGGAATCCAGCAATTGCTCGAGATAAAGGGCCCCACCAATCTCTGTGAGCTTTTCGGCCTTTTCGAAATGCTCTCGAAGAGTGACGCCGTCAGCGATCCGGCCCTGCTGGATCATTGTGGCTGAAACGTCGAACAGTTCCTGATGGGCAGGCGCATAGAAGTCAGACGGCCGGAGGATATCGGCAACACGTTGATACGCGTTGTTGTCAAACAGAATCGCGCCCAGCACAGCTGCCTCAGCCGACAAATTGTGTGGTGGAGTGATCGAGGCGGCGGGGGCGTCATCAAGTGGCATCCGAGTCTTTTACCTCAGCCGGGAGGTGAATTCACGGACTTGTTGCGCTGCTGACTGCGCAATTCACACGTCGTCCACAAAAAAGGCCGCAGCTGTGAAAAGCTGCGGCCTTCAATTTTGTGCGAAAGCTGAAGATTATTCTTCGTCTTCGCCGCCAGCTTCTGCGCGCTCTGCAGCAGCTTCAGCGAGTTCGCCTGCCTGCTCTTGAGCGAGTTCCATGTTGGCGGCCTGCAGGGAAGCAACAATGTCTTCGCCAGCAGCCTGACGCTCAGCCTCTTCGGTCGAGCGGGCAACGTTTGCCTGAACTGTGATGGTCACTTCCGCGTGCAGGCGGATCGCAACGTCATAGATGCCGATAGCCTTGATCGGACGGTTCAGGCGAACGCCAGAACGCGGGATCTTGTGGCCGGCAGCTTCAGCAGCATCGGCCACGTCGCGTGCGGTAACCGAACCGTAGAGCTGTCCCGTGTCGCCAGCCTGACGGATCAGGGTGAAGATCATGCCATCGAGCGTGCTGCCTTCGGACTCGGCTTTCGCGCGAGCTTCAGCGTTGCGGGTCTCAATGGCTTCACGTTCCGCTTCGAAGCGGGCGCGATTACGATCATTGGCCAGCAGGGCCTTGCCTTGCGGGATCAGGAAGTTACGGGCGAAGCCGTTCTTTACGTTGACTTCGTCGCCGATCGTGCCGAGGCGTTCGATACGTTCAAGTAGGATCACTTGCATGTCGGTGTCTCCTTACTTCACTTCGAACGGAAGCAGGGCCAGCATGCGGGCGCGTTTAATCGCCTGAGCAAGCTTGCGCTGGTTCTTGAGGTTTACGGCCGTGATGCGGCTAGGCACGATTTTCCCTTTTTCAGAGATGTAGCGCTGCAGCAGTTTCACGTCCTTGTAGTCGATGACCTGCGCGTTCTGACCGGTGAACGGGTCGACCTTGCGGCGACGACCGAACGGGCGGCGGGCAGGGATATTCGTGATGTTCAGTTTCTGAGCCATTTCGAGTGTCCTTCCCTAGTCGCGACGGCGGTCTTTGCGAGAAAGAACCGGGGATGGCTCTTCGCTCAGTTCTTCGACGCGAATGGTCATGTAACGCATGACGTCGTCAGAGATGCGCAGGCGGCGCTCCAGCTCGTGAACCGCGTCGGCAGGGCCGTCGATGTTCAGAAGGGAGTAGTGGCCCTTGCGTTGTTTCTTGATCGGATAGGCAAGGTTGCGCAGACCCCAGTACTCGGTCTTGCCAACTTTTGCGCCTTTTTCCTTGAGGAAGCCGCTCAGTTCTTCGACGAATGTCTCGACTTGAGCAGGCGAAATGTCAGGCCGTGTGATCACGACATGCTCATAAAATGCCATATTTTCAGTCCCATAGTAGAGCCATGCGGCGCCGGACAGCGGGAAACTGCCTGGCGATGGCCCCCCTTCATCTGGCTCATTCCAGTTTACCAAGGGCCGCATGCCTGCGAGTGAAGGCGGGTGTAAAGCGCATTTGCGCCTGTTTTTCAAGCGCTTGCTTACATTCGCGGTCACCTTTAACCACGGGCGCAATCTGGAGAATACTGACATGAAAAAGTTTGCGCTGATCTTTCCTGGGCAAGGGAGCCAGGAAATCGGAATGGGTAAGGCACTGGCGGATGCGTTTCAGTCCGCGCGGGACGTGTTTACCGAGGTAGACGAAGCCCTTGGCCAGGACCTGTCAAAGCTGATGTGGGCAGGAGATATTGAAGAGTTGACGCTGACAGCGAATACGCAACCTGCCTTGATGGCCCATAGTATTGCAGCGGCGCGTGCGCTGGAGAGTGAATTTGGTCTGTCGGCGAAAGATGCGGCCTATGTTGCCGGTCACTCGCTCGGTGAATATTCCGCGTTGGCTGCGGCAGGTTCGATTGGCTTGTCTGACACGGCTAAACTGTTGCGCATTCGTGGCAACGCGATGCAGGCGGCAGTTCAACCGGGCGAAGGCGCAATGGCAGCGCTGCTCGGGGTTGACATCGAGCAGGCTGAAGCAGCTTGCGCAGCCGGACGCGAAACCGGGGGGGCGTGTGACATCGCCAATGACAATGCACCCGGACAGTTGGTCATTTCTGGCAGGAAGGACGCGGTGGAGGCGGCCTGCGCTCATGCGAAAGACAATGGCGTCAAAAAAGCGATGCTGCTGAACGTTTCAGCACCGTTCCATTGCTCGCTGATGCAACCCGCCGCTGATGCAATGGCGGAAGCCCTTGCAGATGTTGCGATTTCCAGCCCTGCGACTGAGCTTGTAGCAAATGTGTCTGCCAGTGCAGTGAACGACCCTGAAATTATTCGTAAAAACCTGATATCGCAGGTCACAGGACGTGTGCGCTGGACCGAAAGTGTGCAATTCATGGTGGCTCAGGGAGTTGAAGCAACCGGCGAAGCAGGCAATGGCAAGGTTCTGACGGTCATGCAGCGCCGCATTGAAAAGGCGCTGAATGGTTTCACGCTCGGCACCCCAGAGGATCTGGAAGCCTTTGCAGAAGCAATGAAGGGATAAGGTAGAATGTTTGATCTGACCGGGCGTACGGCCCTTGTAACCGGCGCATCAGGCGGCATCGGCCGGGCCATCGCTCAGGCATTGTCAGAGGCAGGCGCGAAGGTGGCGCTGTCCGGCACACGCGAGAATGTGCTGGAAGAGGTCGCTGGTACGCTGAAGGGCGAGACGGCCATTGTTCCATGTAATCTTTCAGACGCTGATTCTGTTGATGGGCTGGTTGGGAAGACGGAAGAAGCGATCGGGCCGCTCGACATACTGGTCGCCAACGCCGGCATAACGCGCGACAAGCTGCTGATGCAGATGAAAGATGATGACTGGAACGATGTCCTTTCGGTCAATCTGGGCAGCTATTTCCGGCTCACCAAGAGTTGTGTGCGAGGCATGATGAAGCGCCGTCATGGTCGGATTATCGGGATCACGTCAATTGTAGGTGTGACCGGAAACCCGGGGCAATCCAATTATTGCGCGTCCAAGGCCGGGATGATCGGATTTACCAAATCGCTCGCGCAGGAAGTTGCCAGTCGCGGCATTACTGCCAACACAATCGCACCGGGATTTATCGAATCCCCTATGACGGATGTGTTGCCGGAAAAGCAGAAAGAGGCGCTCCTGGGCCAAATTCCAGCAGGTCGGTTGGGGCAGGGCTCTGACATCGCTGCCGCCGCCGTTTATCTCGCGTCAGATCAAGCCGCCTACGTCACGGGACAGACGATCCATGTGAATGGTGGCATGGCAATGATCTGATTTCACAACAGCAAGCTCCACTCATAGGACTTGGCGCTCGTCCCAAGTGTATGCTAGGCGCAACACAATGGTTCGAATCTGGGCCAGTCCTCAGGCATTTTCAGAGAGGTACTCATGTCTGACGTTCTAGAACGCGTTAAAAAAATTGTTGTCGATAATCTCGACGTGGATGGTGACAAAGTCGTCGAAAGCGCAAGCTTCATCGATGATCTGGGCGCTGACTCGCTGGACCTGGTCGAACTGGTCATGGCCTTCGAGGAAGAGTTCAACATCGAAATTCCGGATGACGTGCAGGAATCCATCCGCACGGTTGGTGATGCGGTAACGCACATCAAGGCTCACATCTAAGTTTCGGGTACTCTATGTCAGACCGCCGCGTTGTTATTACCGGAATCGGGATTGTCTCGCCGTTGGCCAATGGTCGCGAGGCAACTTGGGAACGCCTGATTGATGGCAAGTCTGGAGCAGGGCGTATTGATACGTTCGATCCAGAAGACATGCCGTGCAAGATTGCGTTTCAGGTTCCGTGGGTAACAGGTCGCGGTGGCGGCGAGGGGGACCCCAACGCGTTTGATCCGGATAAATACCTGTCTCCGAAGGAGATACGCCGGATCGACGAGTTTATTCTTTACGCTATTGCTGCAGCTGATGAGGCTGTTGAAGATGCGGCTTGGAAACCTGAGGATGATGAAGGTCAGGAGCGCACGGGCGTTTTGATCGGATCCGGTATTGGTGGCCTTGAGTCGATCTACAGCACAGCAATCACGCTTCACGAGAACGGGCCGCGCAAGGTGAGCCCGTTCTTCATCCCCTCTGCCCTGATCAATCTGGCTTCCGGCCAAGTATCTATCCGGCACAAATTCAAAGGGCCGAACCATTCTGTGGTGACGGCTTGCGCGACAGGCGCTCACGCCATTGGTGACTCTGCGAGACTGATCAAGTTCGGCGACGCCGATGTCATGGTCGCAGGTGGTTCCGAGGCGGTGATCGGGCGAATTGGAATTGCTGGCTTCTGCGCGGCAAAAGCCATGTCCACGAATTTTAATGATACGCCTGAAAAGGCTTCGCGGCCTTATGACAAGGATCGCGATGGCTTTGTCATGGGCGAAGGCGCTGCCGTAGTGGTGCTCGAAGAGTACGAGCACGCCAAAGCGCGCGGTGCGAAGATTTACGCTGAAGTCTCCGGCTACGGCCTGACCGGCGACGCCTATCACATCACGGCCCCGGCCGAAGGTGCGGAAGGCGGATATCGGGCCATGAAGATGGCGCTGAAGAATTCCGGGATCGACCCGACTGAAATCGATTATGTGAATGCACACGGTACGTCGACGCCCAAGGGCGACGAGGGAGAGGCGGGCGCAGTCGAACGCGCCTTTGGCGATCACGCCAAGAACATGTCCATGTCTTCCACGAAATCCGCGGTTGGGCATTTGCTGGGCGCTGCTGGCGCGATCGAGACGGCGTTCTGCGCGCTTGCTATTCGCGATCAGGTCATGCCGCCCACCTTGAACCTCGACAATCCGAGCTTCGAAACAGTACTCGACCTTATCCCGCATAAGGCGAAGAAGGGACGCGTACGCGCCGCCATGTCCAATAGTTTCGGATTTGGTGGGACGAACGCTTCGCTGGTTCTCAAGGAAGTTCAGTAAGCCCGTTTCTCCGGGCTGGGGTTGGCATATAGGCTGGCACAGTCAGGATTCGCGAGGCGTTCATGAAATTTGTCAAAGCACTGCTTTCGTTGCTGGTGTTGCTCCTGTTTGTGGGCGGTGCCGCCCTGGGGGGTGGCTGGCTCTGGTTTCAGAATGAAATCACGAAAGCCGGGCCGTCGACACAAGAACATGTCTTTGTCGTTGAGCCAGGCGAAACCCTTTCTAGCGTCGCGGTACGATTGGAACAGGAAGGCATAGTCAGCGATGATCGGCTGATCAGGCTTAAAGCGCGACTGGACGGTACCGAACTCGCCATCAAGACCGGCGAATTCATACTTGAGCCTCAGGCAAGCATCGCCTCAGTCATGGACGTGCTGATCGAAGGCAAATCTGTGTTGCACAAAATCACATTGCCGGAAGGTCGAACGACTGCGCAATTGCTCAAGATCATTGAGGCAGATCCCATTTTGACCGGCGCGATGCCTGAGACAGAGGTGCCTGAGGGCTCATTGCTGCCAGACACCTATCTTTTCCAGCGCGGCACGACGCGAATGCAGCTGGTTGAACGCGTGCAGAAGGCACAATCTGCAGTACTGGAAGAGCTTTGGGCCGGCAGGGCCGAGGATCTACCGGTTGCGAGCCCGGAGGACGCAGTAATTCTTGCATCCATTGTCGAGAAAGAAACTGGCGTTTTTGGAGAGCGCGCAAAGATTGCGGGCCTGTTTGTTACGAGGCTCAAGCGCGGGATGCGGTTGGAGAGTGATCCAACAATCATTTATGGCATCTCAAAAGGCGAGCCGCTCTACAACAAGCGTGGCCAGCGGCGCACGCTCTATCGCTCAGAAATTGACCGCAAGACAGACTGGAACACCTACCAAATAGATGGACTGCCAAAGACGCCAATCTGCAATCCGGGACGTGAGGCAATTGCTGCGGTCCTCAATCCGGATGAGACGGGCCACATATTCTTTGTGGCAGATGGCAAGGGTGGGCATTTGTTTGCCAAGACGCTCGCCGAACACAATCGAAACGTCGCGGCGTATCGAAAATATGAGCGGGAAGAGATTCAGAGGGAGCGCGCTGGGGAATGAGCGTATTGTCGGGAATGACCGGCTTTGCCCGAGTGGCGGGCGAAGCCGATTGGGGGGGCTGGGCCTGGGAAGCCAAAAGCGTGAACGGGCGTGGACTGGATGTCCGGGTAAACACGCCTCCAGGATTTGACGGCCTGGATAGAGCTGTCAAAGCTATCGCAAGCAAGGCGTTCAATCGCGGATCCTTACAGGTGTCCTTGCGAATTGAATTGAGTGATCAGGCAGGCGGTGCCGTTATCGATGAGGCACTGCTGTCGTCGCTGAAAGACGCCGCAGAGCGCGCTCATGGCGGAGCGCTGTCGAGTGAAGCGATTGCGACGCTTATGACGATGAAGGGTGTGGTGGAAACCGGATCTACGAGCTTGCGAGATGTGGCCGCGGATGAAGGGGCCATGTCTTTGCTGCTCAAATCGGCAGAGCAGGTGATCAAGGAACTGGAAGTCGCGCGGCATGCCGAAGGTGTGTCTTTGGCGTCGATGCTGGGTGAACTGGTCGAGGAAATGTCTGCTGTCACGGATTCTGCGATCTCGCTTGCAGCTGAACAGCCGGCGCTTCTGAAGGCTCGACTCTCTAAGCAATTGGAAGAACTGGGTGCCGAACAAAAGATCGACCCCGACAGGTTGGCTGCCGAACTTGCGCTTACGGCGGCGAAAGCTGACGTTCGCGAAGAACTGGACAGATTGCAGGCCCATTTCCAGTCAGCCCGGGAGTTGATGAGTGCCGGTTCACCGGTTGGTCGGAAACTCGACTTTCTCGCACAGGAACTGAACCGTGAGGCGAATACGCTGTGCTCGAAATCGATCAGCCTCGATTTGACGAATGCTGGACTCAGCCTCAAAGGAACAATTGACCAGTTCAAGGAGCAGGCAGCCAATGTCGAATAGTGGACATCCAAAAGATAGCGGCAAACGCCGAGGGCTGATGCTGGTTCTGTCGAGCCCGTCAGGTGCGGGGAAGACCACGCTGGCAAGGAAGCTGATTGACGAATTTGAAGATGTGAACCTGTCTGTCTCCGCGACGACCAGACCGCCACGGCCAGGAGAGGTGGATGGGAAGGACTATCACTTCCGGTCCGTAGATCAGTTCCACGACATGATTGAGCGCCGCGAATTCCTTGAATGGGCTCACGTCTTCGACAAGTATTACGGGACGCCAAAGGCAGATACCGTCGCCAAACTGGAAGCAGGCGAAGACGTCTTGTTTGATGTGGACTGGCAGGGCGCTGACGCATTGCACGACCAGATGCCGAACGACGTCGTATCGGTTTTCATTCTACCGCCGAGTATCAGTGCGCTGGAGCAAAGGCTGGCCGCGCGTCCCGGTTCGACGCCTGAGATCGTTGCGCGCCGAATGGAAGACGCCAAGCGCGAAATCATGCACTGGCGGCGATATGACTATGTGATTGTGAATGATGACCTGGAAGTTGCCTATCAGCGGCTCTGGCGCATCTTGTTGACAGAACGGCTCAAGCGTTTGCGGCAATTGGACCTTGAGGATCATGTGCGCCAGCTTCTTGGAGAGGCTTGATGGACGACAAGAAAGACGGCCTGGGAAACGTCAAGGCGCGGCCTGTCTGGTTGATCGCGCTCATACCATTGTTGGGTGTTGTCTTCGGTGCATGGTTCGTGCTGAAACACCTTTTCTGACAACGAAAAAGCCCCGCAGTTTCCTGCGGGGCTCAACTTTAATCTGGTCCTGCAGGGATCAGGATTTGGACATGGCTTCCTGGAAGTTCTTGTCCACCGCTTCGATGAAGCCTTCGGTCGTCAGCCATTCCTGGTCCGGGCCGACGAGCAGGGCGAGGTCCTTGGTCATCTGGCCGTTCTCAACCGTCTTGATGATGGTCTCTTCCAGCTTCTGAGCGAACGCACGTACATCCGGCGTGTCGTCCATGCGGCCACGGTGGTCGAGACCACGCGTCCAGGCGAACATGGAGGCAATGGAGTTGGTCGACGTCGCTTCGCCCTTCTGGTGGTTACGGTAGTGACGCGTCACCGTGCCGTGTGCAGCTTCAGCTTCCACCGTGTTGCCATCCGGCGTCATCAGAACGGACGTCATCAGACCAAGCGAACCATAGCCCTGAGCGACCGTGTCGGACTGCACGTCGCCGTCATAGTTCTTACAAGCCCAGACATATCCGCCGGACCACTTCATGGCTGCCGCAACCATGTCGTCGATGAGGCGGTGCTCATAGGTGCCGCCGAATTCGGCGAACTTGTCAGCGAACTCATTGTCGAACACTTCCTGGAAGATGTCCTTGAAGCGGCCATCATAGGCTTTCAGGATTGTGTTCTTTGTCGATAGGTAAACCGGCCATTTGCGCTGCAGTCCATAGTTCATGCTGGCGCGGGCAAAGTCGCGGATCGACTCGTCCAGATTGTACATGCCCATGGCAATACCGGAGGATGGGAAGTCGAAGACCTCAAATTCCTTGGAGTCGGAGCCGTCGGATGCTTCCCATTTCATGGTCAGCTTGCCCTTGCCCGGCACAAGGAAGTCTGTCGCCTTGTACTGGTCGCCGAAGGCGTGACGGCCAACGACCACCGGCTGCGTCCAGCCGGGTACGAGGCGCGGCACGTTGGAAATCACGATCGGCTCGCGGAAGACGACGCCGCCCAGAATGTTGCGGATCGTGCCGTTTGGCGAGCGCCACATCTTCTTCAGATCGAATTCCTCAACGCGAGCTTCGTCCGGCGTGATCGTCGCACATTTGACAGCGACGCCGTACTGCTTCGTTGCATTGGCCGCATCGACGGTGATCTGGTCATCCGTTTCGTCGCGCTTCTGGATCGACAGGTCGTAATATTTCAGGTCGACATCGAGATAAGGGTGAATCAGTTTGTCCTTGATCATCTGCCAGATGATCCGGGTCATCTCATCCCCGTCCATCTCGACGATCGGGTTTTTGACCTTGATTTTCGCCATGTGCATGCTTCCTTTGCCATTCAAACGGTTTGGGCTCGGCTATAGCAGGTGTTTGGCCCGCGTCAAAAGAGCGGTTTGGCACTTCGGCGGTTCAGCTGTCATTCAGCCAAAAAGTGTTTGATCGACCGACGGATGGGGGACGCCGGGATGGTGATTTCAAGATTTCTGTTTGCAGGACTAAGTCTGTGGCTTGGGATTGGTTTATCGGCGTCTGGCTATCCGATTGATGATCTGAGTCTATACGAGAAAGTATATCTGGAAGGCATGGTCACAAACTCGCCGGTGCTGATCATCGATATTGATCGAGCGGGCAACCGGGTAAAGGTGCAGGAAGATGACGGCTTTTCCAAATGGGTGCCTGCTGGTCGCATCATGTCGAAATGGGAAAACCGCACGGATGCCATGAAAAAAGTCGGCGGGATCGGTCTGATCGCCTACTGTGTCTATAAGGTTCCAGATTGCGACTCCGCACGCCTTGGCAGCATGCTGTATCAAAATGAGTATGTTCCAGGCGCCCCTCTGCCCAAGGTAGGGGGTGGCTTCGTTCCGTTCGTTTCTTCGCCACGCGATTCCGATCCGGCGCGGCAGGCAAAATCAGGCGGCGTACCTGATTTCATGAACCCCGACACGTTCGAACGAATTCCCGGTGCCGCGCAAGATGGGGCATCCGGACAATCCGCTTCACTTCCACCGTCTTCGGATCTGTCGAAGTCGCCTGATGTTCCAGAAGTGGGAACGGTCGAGGCTGCAATTAATGCCGGGATGATAAGGTTTCATGTCGAAAATGGGTGTCAGGAGGCGGTGGAGATCGAATACGCATTGCAGACTCCAAACTTTCAACGGGCGTCTCCCTTCGTGATTGCGCTGGATCCCGGCGAGCGCAAAGGTGTTAAGCTTGGGTCCCATTCGGAATTTGATCGAGCTTCGATTCTGTACATCCATGCCAAAAGCCAAGGCCACGAGTGGGGTGGGGCCGAGCTGATCACGATTGACGGCAAAACTCAGAAGTTCATGGAGCCATCCTATACAACACTCCCAAATCAAATTCGCCTCGTTCGACTAACTTGCGAATAGATGGCCCGGTAAGGGCAGCGATGCTTGTTGACGTTCCAGGGCTGAATGGGCACTGGAGGCTGCATGTCAAATCCTGCAATTATTCTTCATTCGCCGCAGCTTGGCGAGAATATCGGTGCCGCCGCGCGCGTCATGCGCAATTTCGGTCTTACAGATTTGCGCCTCGTCACGCCGCGGGACGGCTGGCCGAACCCAGCGGCCGACACGATGTCCGCTGGCGCGTTCGAGGCCGGTGTCACAGTGCAGGTTTTCGAGAACCTCCCGGATGCGCTGGAGGGCATCATGTGGTTGGCCGCCGCCACGGCGCGTCTGAGGGGAATCGAAAAGCGCGTGGGCGACGCTGCCGACGCCGCTGACGCCGCGTTCGAGCGTCTCGGCGCCGGCCAGTCCGCCATCATGTTCGGGGCGGAGAAGTCCGGCCTCCCGAATGATGCGGTGGCTGTGTCGGACTTTCTTATGACCTATCCGGTGGACCCGGACTTCAAGAGCCTGAACCTCGCCCAGGCCGTTTGCGTTTTCTGCGCTGAATGGGGCAAGCGTCGCGAGGATGCGGACCGGGTGATTTCTCAAGACAAGGCGAAACTGGGCGAACCGGCTCCACGCGATGAACTCTACCGCATGTTTGAGCATTTCGAGGACGAACTGGCGCGCGCGGGGTACTTCTTCCCGCCCGAAAAGACGCCGCTGATGAAGGACAATCTGCGCGCCGCGCTGATCCGGGCCGACTGGACACGCCAGGAGGTGCAGACGTTCCGTGGCGCGATCAAGGCGCTGGCCCTGGGGCGCGGCAAGGCCCGGGTCGATCGTGACGATTGACGCCCCGCTCGATGCGGCTGTGATTGGCGCGGGACCTGCCGGACTCATGGCGGCGGAAATGATCGCGGATGCGGGGCGCCGCGTTGCTGTGTTCGAGGCCATGCCCAGCCCGGCCAGGAAATTCCTGATGGCCGGCAAGAGTGGACTGAACATCACCCATGTCGCCAGCGATGCAGACCTTGCGGCAGTCTATCCGAACGCACCCCAGCGCCTCTTGCAGGCCGTCACGGACTTTGGCCCATCCAGAATTCAGGACTGGATGGCACAGCTGGGTGTTCAGCCGCTGACCGGTCCGACCGGGCGCGTTTTTCCAGAACAGATGAAAGCGTCACCCCTGCTCAGGGCGTGGCTGGCACGTCTGGAAAGCAAAGGTGTGGAACTGCATACCCGTCATCATTGGATCGGGTGGGAAGAGTCCGGCGAACTTATCTTCCTCACGCCGGACGGGCAAAGGAGTATCCCGTGTCGTGCCCAGATTTTCTCGCTGGGTGGAGCAAGTTGGAAACGGCTGGGGTCAGACGGTTCGTGGCTTCCGGCATTTGAAACACTGGGCGTTCCTGTATCGCCCTTCCGCCCGTCGAATTGCGGCCTGAGGATCAATTGGTCGGACAGGATGCAAGCCGAATTTGCGGGCGCGCCCGTCAAGAATGTAGCCGTGCGCTTCGAAGACCAATCAAGCCGGGAGGAGTTCGTGATTACCTCGCGTGGTATGGAAAGCGGGGCTGTGTTCACCCTGTCTCTCAGCGTTCGCGATGCGCTAGAGCGCGCATGCGAAGCCACGATCCATCTTGATCTTCTGCCAGATGTTTCTGCTGAAGACGTTCGACACCGCCTTTCAAGGCCGCGAGGCAAACAGTCCCTGTCCAACCATCTTCGCAAGACGCTGAACCTGGCCGGAGTGAAGCGGGCATTGCTTTTCGAATTCGGTGGGCTGGAAGCGGCTGAAGCTCCAGATCAACTTGCCCGTCTGATTAAGCACTTGCCCGTGCCGGTCATCGGCCTTTTTCCTCTGGATGAAGCCATATCGACGGATGGCGGAATATCCTTTGAGGCGCTGGATGACCACTTCATGCTGAAACATCGTCCCGGACGGTTTTTCGCCGGCGAGATGCTGGACTGGGACGCGCCAACCGGGGGCTATTTGCTCACGGCATGTCTTGCCACCGGACGCGCAGCGGGGCGTGGCGCAGTCCGGTGGCTCAACAATGCGGAGAATACTTGACTAACGCCCCTTCCAGACGGGTGCACGCTTTTCGATAAAGGCCTTGGGGCCTTCCTTGAAGTCTTCTGTGCCAACGATGCTGGCAAACGCCTTGCCGCTGTCCTTCCAGAGTTCATCATCGCTCTTGCTGGTAGCGTCCATAGCAACGGCGCGGCTTGCAGACACCGCAAGAGGCGCGTTCGCTGTGATCCTGGCAGCCAGTGCCTCTGCTTCTTTCATCACGTCAGCTTCTGGCACGACCTTGTTGACCATACCAAGCTCATATGCGCGTTGAGACGGAAGTGGATCACCCGTCAAGATCGCTTCGAGTGCAACAGCCCTTCCGATTGCGCGGGGCAGCCGAAACAGACCACCGGCACCTGCAACGAGCGACCGTTTCACTTCGGGAAGGCCGAAGTTTGTATCGTCGGCGCATACAATCATGTCGCAGGACAAGGCGATTTCGGTACCGCCAGCGAGCGCTGAACCGGTGATTGCTGCAATTAGCGGCTTTGTGCGTTCACGACGCGCGATGCCAGCGAAACCACCCTTCTTCGTGGAGAGCGCTGCGCCATTACCTGCAGAAATCTCCTTCAGGTCTGCGCCTGCACAGAATGCCTTGCCGACAGCGGTGAGAATGCCCACCCAAACCTCCGGATCCGCTTCCATCTGGTCAATGGCGGCTTCCATTGTGCTGGCCATTTCGCCATTGATTGCGTTGCGCGCTTCCGGGCGGTTCATCGTGATGATCGCGACATTGCCTTGTTTCTTGTATTCGACGGGCATTGAGTGTCCTCCTTTGATGAAACTCAGCTAGCCAGCTTTACGCTACGGTGTGCAAGACTCAGTTCAATTTTGGTGTTGCCGGACCTTGGGGAAGTCGTTCGAGACTTGTTTCATGGACCTGACACTTAGCCCCGAATATGCCGAATTTCGTGACCATGTCGCGGAAACGCTCAAAACCAATGCCCACCTTGCGCCCGGACCGAACGACAAGGGACTGAAGCATCCGAAACGACTCGCCTGGCAGGCCTTCCTGATAAAGGAAGGGCTCACGGCGAGGACAATACCAACTGAGTATGGGGGGTACGGCGCTGAACCGGATATTCTGAAGTCACGCATCATTGCTGAAGAGTTTGCGCGATCCGGTTTGCCAAGACCGCTTGCCGGACAAGGAATATCCATGTTGGTTCCTACCTTGCTGGAACTCGGTACGCCGGAGCAGAAAGCAGCCTATATAGAGCGAACGCTGAAGGGAGAACTGATCTGGTGTCAGGGATATTCCGAACCCGGAGCAGGATCGGATCTGGCTGCGCTGCGAACAAGTGCGGTGGAAGATGGCGATGACTTTGTCATCAACGGCCAAAAGATATGGACGTCTACCGCACGACAGGCCGACATGATTTTCTGTTTGGTGCGAACCGATCCTGAAGCGAAAAAACATCACGGCATAACCTACATTCTTTTCCCGATGGATATTCCGGGTATCGAAGTTCGTCCGCTCGTAGACATGACGGGTGCTGCCAATTTCAACGAGGTTTTCTTCACAGATGTGCGCGTGCCGAAAAGCGGAGTGGTGTTCGAGGTCAATAAGGGCTGGCAGGTCGCCAATGCTACGCTGACCCATGAACGGGGCATGTTGGGGGACCCCAACGCGACGAAAGCTCGCTTTGTTGAACTGGTCGAACTGATGAAGTCGGAAATCTTCAACGGAGAGCGCTTGATCGACAATCCAGTACTGAGGGATCGATTGATGGCGTTGCAGGCTGAAGTCTACGCCATGCAAGCCAATGGGCTACGTATCATGACCAGTCGCCTAAAAAGAGAGTCCGCAGGAATTGCGGGGCTGATTGTTAAGCTGCAAGGTTGTGAACTCAATCATCAGATCGCGGGGCTGGCGATCGATGCGTTGGGGGAACTTGGCGTGCTCTATGAGGAGGGTGAGCATCTTCGTGCAGGCGGAAGCTGGCAATGGAGATACATGTACGACCTCGGACTGATCATCGGTGGGGGCACAGCCCAGATACAGAAGAATATTATTTCTGAGCGCGGTCTTGGAATGCCGCGTGAACCAAAATTGGTGAGAGGATAAAGCTATGGAGTTTGGACTCTCAGAAGATCAGGTGATGCTTCAGGAAACTATCCGGCGTTTTGTTGCTGATGAGGCCTCCCTGGATACAATTCGCGCAATTGCGGACCAAGAGAGCGGCGCTCAGAATGTTCTGGACGAAAAGATCGCCGCGTTGGGTTTGGATGGATTGCTGGTTCCTGAACCAGAGGGCGGTTCAGGACTCGGGGTTCTTGACGCCATTCTTGTTCAAGAGTGTTTCGGGTACGGACTTGTGCCGTCTAGATTTCTGGCAAACACGGTAGCGGCTTATGCTTTTGGCGCGAGCGGTTCGGAACTTGCTGGTAATATAGCGTCCGGTGCTGCCAAATTTGGTTTGGTTTTGAACGATGTTGTTTCCCGCCGGGACTCCTCCGGTATACAGGTTAGTGGCACGTCGGTAACCGGGAAATCGCTCATGGCTATTAATGTACGCGATGCAACGCATCTTCTGTTCTATTCGGATGATGCGATTCATTGTGGCGCGCCTGACGAGACAAGCGTTGTTAAAACTATTGACCGGACACGTGAATTCTTTGAGGTGGCTGTCGCGGGCGCCGATCCGGACGCAAAGACTGCTGACGTCGAACAAGTGTTTGCGGTTGCATCTGTATTGATCGCTTCGGACACGCTCGGCGCTGCTCAAGCGATGCTGGACAAGGCCGTGGTGTATGCATCTGAGCGTGAACAGTTCGGCCGTGTGATCGGATCGTTTCAGGCCGTCAAGCATCTGTGCGCCGAAATGGCGGCGAAGCTCGAACCATGTCGTGCCTTGCTTTGGCATGCCGCGCACGCAATTGACGAGAACGACGACGAGGCGATCACCATGGCATATCTCGCGAAGGCGCACATGTCTGACGTGGCGACATTTATCGCGCGCACGTCAACTGAGGTGCATGGTGGTATGGGGTTCACGGATTTAGTCGGGCTACACTATTGGTTCAAACGTATCGGCGTTAACCGGCAATTGTTTGGAACGCCAATGGTGCTTCGTGAACGGGCGGCGAGACAGCAAGGCCTCGTTGCCTAGCCTAAATTCAATGTGACATTCAATTGCCGGAACCAATCACTTTCTGTTGGTGAGAACAGCCCCACAAGCCAATCAAGAAACCCATCGGCGCTTTTCACTCTTCGCAAACGCGGAGACTGTGTGAGCCAAATATCCAGGGCGGGAAGACCGGGGATGGGGCAGGCAATGACGTCAGGATACCGATGTATGATATGCGTTGGAAGAATGGCGGGGGATACTCCAGCGCTACAGAACGAGATCATCGCTTCCATGCTGTTCATACGGCGCATCATATCCAGACCCGGGAACAGTGTACGGGATTGTTCCAGTTGGGAGGCGTAGGACGCATGCACGAGCGCGTGCGCTTGGGTTAAGTCGGAAACCGATGCGGGAGTCCCGTTCGATAATTTCCAGTCGGACGAAACGAATGCCGCAAAGTGGGAGCGGCCTATCCGGCGTGAAATCTGGTCCGGGTTTCTGGGGCGATACGTCTGGATCGAAATGTCCCAGGCCGAGTCCTGCGATTCTAACGATGAGTTGCTGATTGAAACATCTATTGTGAGTTCGGGATTGAGTAGTTGAAACTCTGCAAGTCGCGGCACAATCCAGTATTGAGCCAGTGGTTCATTGCAGACGAGGTGGATTGCACGTCCGACGTCGTTTGCCACAGAGCCGACCTCTATTTGGGCAGCATGAATTGTGTCAGCCATTAGATCCGCGTGACGTAACAATGTTCGGCCGGCATCGGTGAGGTCTACGCCGGTATGGTTCCGTTGGAACAGTTCCGCCTGGAGCGCAGCTTCAAGATCGGTCACCCGTCGGCTGATGGTCGGCAATGAGCCGCCCAACACGATTGCAGCGGCGCTCATGCTGCCCGTTTTGGCCACAGCCCTGAACACACGCAGCCTGTCCCAATCGAACTGATCGAACGGCGCTTCACCGCCTATCGTGTGTGAAAGCCCCCGTTTCATTCTGTGCCGAAGTCGCCCGCCTGAAACTGTGTCATGGAAATTAACCATCTAATGGAGAAATTTCATGAATGCAACGCAGACTAGAAAAATGGTGGTTGCGGATGTGGATCCTTTGGCCTTCGAGAGACGAGCAGGCGACTTCGGGTTCAGATTGGCCACACGCAGCGAGCTCGACCAGGCCGTAGCGATGGCTGAAGAACTAATCGACGGGAAGCTGGCCTCCGTTGATTCTATCGCGGATATGAACAATTGGACGGGAATGACGGCTTGGGTCACTGGTGATCCTGTCGACGGAGTTTTTCTCACACTGCCCCTGACAGAGGCAGGAGAAAGCGCTGTGCGAGACGGTTCATACAATCCTGCGAAACCCCTGAAGGCGCACTTGGCCAACATGGGACGGTGTGTTTCGGCGTTTTACGTCGGTGTTTATGCGGGCAAGACGTACGAGGCACGAAAGAAGATCATGACCGTTTCCGCGGTCCTGCGCGTTGAAATGTTCGGGGCATTTCCCGCATATGCGCGCGGCGCGACGGCAGACGGTCGCCGGTCGATGGAAAGTCTGGGCTTTCAGAAATTTGAAGGCGGGCTTCCGGATTTATACGTGCAGCCGCCATTCCAAACGCTGATGGACCAGGCTTCGTGACTGGGGCGCGCAATCGGATCGGAGAGCAAGTATTGCTGCGCCCCGTGCCGCCGGAAGCCTACCTGTCTTACACGGCGGAGATGGTCAGAACGCTTGATGAATATCATCAGGTTAGCGCCATTCGGGCCGCAGTCTTCCTATCCGAGCAAGACTGCCCTTATGAAGAAGAATTTGACGGCAACGATCTATGCGCCACGCATTTCCTGTTAAAGGCGAAGGGGCGGCCGGTCGGAACTTTGCGGATCAGATGGTTTGCTGACTTCGCAAAGCTTGAGCGCATCGTATTGTTGCCCTGCCAACGCGGCCGACCAGGTCTGCGTGTACTGCTCGCGACGGCGTTTGAGCTGGTCGCCCGCAAGGGATACGAACGAATGATCGGCCAGATTCAAGCGCGCTTATGGCCAGTCTGGTCGCGGACGTTCAGGTGTCGTTTGATAGATGGCCGAGCTCCATTCTGGTTCTCCGATTATGAGTATCGGGAGATCGAGATATTCATCCCACGCCATCCTAAGGCACTTCAGATGCTTGAGGACCCGTACCTCATTATCCGACCCGAAGGTGCCTGGGATGAGCCCGGGGTTCTGGAGGCATCTGCCCAGAGGAGCAATTCAGGAGAACAGGCAGCTTAAGGAGACGCGATTTCACTGGAAATGGTGCCCGGGGGCGGAATCGAACCACCGACACGCGGATTTTCAATCCGCTGCTCTACCCCTGAGCTACCCGGGCAGGTCACTGGGGAAGCGCGGTATCTAACGAAGGCTTTTGGTCTTGTCCATGCTGTTTTCAGTCTTCTTCTGACATCTCTTGTCCGGGCGTGTCATCCGCCATGTCAGCGGGCGCCCCGGGAATAGCGTATCCATCCGAGAGCCATTTGTTCAGATCAATGTCGGCACAACGCTTCGAACAGAACGGTCGATAGTCTGCTGCTACCGGTTTGCGGCGACACTGCGCGCATTTTGGCTTGGAAACTTTAGGCGAGATCGGCTTGCTCATGGACTTTTGTAGACACTCGGTTTGCTTTTAGTGAAACCCTGAATGGTCAGTCTTTGACCGTATTTATCGGCCAGTAGGTCTTTCAAGGGGCGACCCACTTTTTCCAGCCAATCATAAGCGCGTTCAGGCAGCTCAAGGGTGTACCTGTCCAGGCGATTCTGTGTCGCCGCTTGTTCAAGTATTCTAAGGCCCTCAAGGCACAAGGTTTCGTCTGAGGCGTCGCCATTGTTGTTTTGAAGGCGGTCGCAAATAGGTGTTTCGCGCCAAGGGAGAGACATTTCCATCAAGCCGAGTTGGGACGGGGCCAGTATGGTACTTGAAGTTAAATCGGCTGCTCTCAGCTCTGACTTCATCGCGTCCTTTATCTTCTGACGCGAGCCAGCATTTAGGGGGGCCACACAGTCCAACACGACAAGTCCACCGAGTTTTCGAAGTTTCAACTGTCGCGCCAATTCGCGGCATGCCTCGAGATTGATCTGAAGTGCGCGGCTCGCGGCGCTTCCGGTTCCCTGGCGACCGGCTGTGTCGATATCGACTGAAGTCAGCGCGTGAGTGCGCTCTATGCGCAATCGTCCGCCTCTCGGCAATGTCAGTGCGCTCGAGAGTGCCTCATCGAAGGCCGCGGCGACGATGGGATCTCCCGGAGCTACGTCTTTAGTAGCTCCGTTCGACCAGACCAATTGACCCTTTGCTGGTGTTTTGTCGTTGAGCAGTTCGGCTCGCGGCAGCTTGTCTCCCCGTGCTTCGGAGGCAATTGTAACACGCACGGCCTGTCCTTCGGTGAGGCGGTGTGCATTCGGGAGACGCATGAAGGCCTCTGGGCCCGTATCGGTTTCGATGAAGGCGCCTCCCTGGTCCGGTCGGAGGGCACGTATTCTGCCGTTTGTTTGCAAGCCGAACGTCAATCTTTGACCTTGGTCTGACCAGCGCTCAAGGTTCAGCGCAACTGGCCGGTCCGCGTTATCCAGCAACACTTGTCGCGTTTCACCGACACAGGTTTCACGGAGAATCCGGATTGCGTCAGTTCCCCGTGATCATTGCGATAAGCGAATTGGTGACTGTGTCCGCGGCCGTCGCTTCACCGGCGACCGCAGGCTTCAGCCGAGAGGCCATGGTCTTGCCACGCTCAACTCCCCATTGGTCGAAAGGGTTCAAGCCCCATAGGTGACCCGCGAAATAGGTCCGATGTTCGTAAAGGGCGACAAGGGAACCAAATGCCTGGGGCTCGAACTGGCTATGTGCAAAGAAAGTCGAGGCGCGTCCGCCCGCATGGACTTTCTGTCGGGCGACTTCGTCGGTCAGATCAGGTTCTTCCTGTTTCACTTCTTCGAGCGTTCGGCCATTCGCGAGTACTTCCGCTTGGGCCAGCGCGTGAGCCGTCAGCGCTTTAACGCCTTCCGCATCGCGATTGCGATCGGGCGCGAGGATAAACTCGCATGGGACGTCCTGTGAGCCCTGATGGAGCCACTGATGATAGGAATGCTGGCCGACCGATCCTTCGCCGCCCCAGAGCGCTGGGGCCGTTGCGCCTGAGACAGCATCGCCGTGCGGTCCTACCGATTTGCCGTTCGATTCCATTTCGAGCTGCTGCAAATACGTCGGCAGCATGCGCAACCGGTTTGCATAGGCGAGTAATACGCGCATCTTCTCTTTGCGAATTGTCGCGTTCCAGTAATCGAGAAGCGCGAGCTGCATCGCCGCATTCTGGGCCATTGACGTCGTTCTGACGTGTTCGTCCATGTCTGCGGCACCCGTCAGGATATCTTCGAATACGTCTGCGCCGAGATAGATCATGCAGGCGAGGGAGGCGGCGGACCAGAGCGAGAAGCGGCCGCCGACGGACAGGGGCATGTCGAAAACATGTGCTTCACGTCCATCAAGCCAATTCTTCGCCCGGTCGGGATTTGCTGTCACCAAGGCAAGGTGTTGTTGCGATTTGTCGCCGATTGTCGCTTCCAGCCATTTGCGTGCGCGCGCGAGGTTGTAGAGTGTCTCCTCTGTGCCGAAGGATTTTGAGACGCCAATGACGAGGGTGCGCTCCGGGTTGAGCCCGGCGATCGCACGATCAAGATCGAACGGGTCGACATTCGCGCAAAATCTCAGATCTATCTCATCCGATGCGTGATCCTGGAAAGCGTCCGCAATCAGGCGTGGTCCGAAATCAGATCCGCCAATGCCGATATGAAGGACGGCGTTGAAGCGCTCGCCGGTGGAGCTGGTGACCGCTCCGGACGCAACATCCCTGGCGAACGCCAGAGCGGGAAGTACGCTTTGGCGGACAGATTCTGCCTCTCCCGACAAAGAGGATTGCGCACGGAGGGCCCAGTGGAGAGCGGGGCGGTTTTCCGACGGATTGACGATGTCGCCGGCGAACATTTTGTCGGCCGCGTCTTGCAAGCCTGATGAATCTCCAAATTGCTGAAGAGCGGCAGTCGATTCGGCGTCAAGAAACTGGCGAGATAAATCGATAGACCAGCCGCAGGCGTTCAACCTGCTTGAGGTTGCGCGAGCATCGGCGAGTTTCTTCAAAGGCGTCCGAGCAAGACGGTCCGCGTGCAGGGTCAGGTCATCGATCATGTCATTGTCCTTGCGTGAATTTTGTCGATTTCGGCTTATCCGTGCTTTGCAGGCGGGGCAAGACGGGAAACCTGACCGCAGTGAACTGGCAATTGCGAGCTTGAAACCCGCGCCGCAGATGGCTATGAGGCGCGTTTAACGGGCTATCCAGCCTGAACGCGTAACCCGTCCGGCGGGCCGGACACCTAAACAGAATTGAGGAGAGGCCCGATGGCCAAGGCAAAGTTTGAACGCAACAAGCCGCACGTCAACATCGGCACGATTGGCCACGTTGACCACGGCAAGACGACGCTGACAGCAGCGATCACGATGACGCTTGCA